>OIXA01002823.1_pt1 | contig 19253 bp, 16 predicted proteins | sample 1587721 | NCBI WGS metagenome assembly OIXA01 (sample SAMEA3888900, study PRJEB22519) | human gut metagenome | biome: human gut; feature: human-associated habitat; material: faeces | place: Denmark | collected 2013 | reverse complement strand
TCTTTCTTTTAGATGTTTAAATGGATAAATGTCTGCCCACTTCTTCACAGACCTGGCGGATATAGTCGCTTAAACTGCCACCCTGACAGCCTGCGATAAAGTGGTTGCAGCGATTTACGGGGATAAGTATTTTGTAGGCGCTGCTGGAGCTTACAGCGGTTGCCATAGCAGCGGTGATCTCCCCCATCAGGGAGTCTGCCATAACAATACCAATAGGCCCGATGATCAGGTCTGCGTTTCTGGCATTGACGATCACAGGATTTTCGCCGGTGGCTCCATAAGAGGCACCGGCTTTTAACATGGCAGAGGTTGCAATGCTGTTGGTGCCAATGGCGTAAAGTTCAAGTTCGGGATAGCTGCTTTTTAACTGTTCGATCACAGCTTTTCCCATTCGGCCGCCCTGGCCATCTATGATAACGATCTTCATAGGTTGTCTTCCTCCTTTATAATCTCTTTTATGGATTACGGTTGTTGTTCTCGGAAAGTGGAGAAATGATAAATCAGAGTATATCTTATCAGAAATACAGCGGAAAGGGAATAAGAGGATTGATTGTATCTTGACAAAAATGGCTTAAATGTTATAATCAAGGTTAGCAGAAATGCAAAAGGCATTGAAGGAACCAGTAATCTGATGAAAGCAGACAGAGAGCAGCCGGTTGGTGGAAAGGCGCATGTGGGAGACAGATGAATACCAGTCCTGAGCCGTATCAGGGAACTTGAAAAAGGGAAATGATACCGTACCCCGCGTTAAGGGATGAATGAGTGAAAATCAAGGTGGAACCGTGTATATGCACCCTTGGACATAGAGATGTGTCCAGGGGTTTTTTAATACCTGAAAACCTTATAGGACATATCCAAAAGATCTAAAAACGCGTTTTAAAGCGAAAGGAGTTTACCATGAAGATTATTTTACCAGACGGAAGTGTTGAAGAAGCAAAAGACGAATTAAGAGCCATCCGCCACACTGCTTCCCATGTACTGGCACAGGCAGTAAAGAGACTGTATCCAGAGACCAAGCTGGCAATCGGACCGGCTATTGATGACGGATTTTACTATGACTTTGACAGAGAAGGCGGATTTACCCCGGATGATCTGGAAAAGTTAGAGGCTGAGATGAAGAAAATCGTTAAGGAGAACCTGGCATTAAAGCCATTCGTTCTGCCTAGAGACGAAGCAATTAAATTTATGCAGGAAAAGGGCGAGCCTTACAAGGTAGAGCTGATCGAAGACCTTCCAGAAGGCGAGACAATCAGCTTCTATCAGCAGGGTGATTTCGTAGACCTGTGCGCAGGACCACATATCCTGTATACAAAGGGCATCAAGGCATTTAAGCTGACCAGCATTGCAGGTGCTTACTGGAGAGGCAGCGAGAAGAACAAGATGCTGACCAGAATTTATGGTACTGCATTTGCAAAGAAAGAAGACCTGGAAGCTTACTTAACCATGATGGAAGAGGCTAAGAAGCGTGACCACAGAAAATTAGGCAAGGAATTAGGACTGTTCATGTTTGCAGAAGAAGGACCTGGTTTCCCATTCTTCCTTCCAAAGGGCATGACCTTAAAGAATACCCTGATCGACTACTGGCGTGAGATCCACTTAAGAGAAGGCTATCAGGAAGTTTCTACTCCTGTTATCTTAAGCCGTAAGCTGTGGGAGACCTCCGGTCACTGGGATCATTACAAAGAGAACATGTATACAACAGTTATTGATGATGAGGACTACGCTATTAAGCCAATGAACTGTCCAGGAGGTATGCTGGTGTATAAGTCCCAGCCTCGTTCCTACCGCGACCTGCCATTAAGAGTTGGTGAGTTAGGTCTGGTACATCGTCATGAGAAGAGCGGACAGCTTCACGGTCTGATGCGTGTACGCTGCTTCACCCAGGATGATGCACATATCTTCATGACCCAGGATCAGATCACTGACGAGATCAAGGGCGTTACAAGACTGATCAATGAAGTTTACTCTCAGTTTGGATTTGATTATTTCGTAGAGCTTTCTACCAGACCAGAAGATTCTATGGGATCTGATGAAGATTGGGAGATGGCAACAAACGGTCTGAGAAATGCACTGGATGAAATGGGCTTAAAGTACATTGTAAATGAAGGCGATGGCGCATTCTACGGACCTAAGATCGACTTCCACTTAAGAGACTCTATCGGACGTACCTGGCAGTGCGGTACCATTCAGCTTGACTTCCAGCTTCCACAGCGTTTTGAGGCTGAGTATGTAGCAGAAGATGGTACTAAGAAGCGTCCTATTATGATCCACCGTGTATGCTTCGGTTCTATTGAGCGTTTCATCGGTATCCTGATCGAGCATTTCGCTGGCAAGTTCCCAGTATGGCTGGCTCCAGTTCAGGTTAAGGTTATTCCTGTATCAGAAAAGTCCATGGAATATGCCCAGGGTGTGTATGATCAGTTAAAAGCAGCTGGTATCCGTACAGAGTTAGACCGTAAGGATGAGAAGGTTGGATACAAGATCCGTCAGGCTCAGTTAGAGAAAGTTCCGTTCATGCTGGTATTAGGTGAGAAGGAAGCAGCAGAAGGCAAGATCACTGTAAGAAGCCGTGACAAGGGCGACCTTGGTGTTGCTGATCTTAGCACATTTATCGCAGATGTTAAGAAAATGACTGAAACAAGAGAAAAATAATGTTACAGTTCAGCCATGACATCTTCTTGTTTCCATATTCATGAAAACAAGAACTGCAACAAAATAATAAATAAGCTGTTTTAGGCAGCCAATCCCCTGCAGAGACTTTATAACAGGTATAAGGCCCTTGCAGGGGATTTTTTCAATAGTGCTTTAACATTCGGGGAAGGGAAAAATGAAAATTGCAGTGATCGGATATACCGGCTCCGGTAAATCGGTGCTGGCAGCAAAACTGGGCAAGATCCTTGGCTGTCCGGTGCTCCATTTGGACAAACTTCAGTTTGAAGCAGGCTGGAAGGAGCGAAAGGAAGCAGAAGGGAACCGGCTTTGTGAGCAGTTTTTAGAGGAAAATAAAGAGCGTGGCTGGGTCATTGACGGAAATTACGAAAAATTCTGTCAGAAAAGGCGGATGAAAGAAGCAGACCTGATCATTTTTATGGATTATCCAAGATGGATCTGTCTGTGGCAGGCGCTGCGCCGTTATTACAGATACAAAGGCCATACCAGAAAAAGCATGGCAGATGGCTGTATAGAAAAGATGGATAAAGAATTTATCTTATGGATCCTGAAAAATGGACGCAGCCGGGAAAAGAAGGAAGATTATAAACGGGTGGGAGCACAGTATCCGGATAAATTCATCCAGGTGAGAAACCGCCGTCAGCTGCGTGCTACAGTGATCCGCCTTTTGCAGCTGCAAAATGAAAAAGGGCTTTACGCGGGAACCGGGAGCAGAAAAAGGTGAAAAAAGAGGAACTTCTCATTGAACGTTTAAAAAAGTACCGGAGATTGGATATGTATCCCTTTCATATGCCGGGACATAAGCGGGCAGAAGGTATAAAACTGTCCTTTCCAGATCCATTTTCTGTGGATATAACAGAAATTGATGGTTTTGACAATCTCCATCATCCAGAAGGAATTTTAAAAGAGTCCATGAAATGGGCATCCAGCCTTTACGGTTCGGACCACACATGGTATCTTGTAAATGGAAGCACCTGCGGGCTGCTGTCGGCCATCAGCGCAGCCGTTCCCCACAGGGGAAAGATATTAGTCAGCCGGAACTGCCATAAGGCGGTGTATCATGGGATCTATTTAAATCATCTGGAAGCAGTTTATGTTTATCCACAGTCGGTTCCTGGATTGGGGATACAGGGCGGAATTTTACCGGAAGATGTGGAAAACGCATTAAAAAAGGATCCTGATATCCAGGCAGTGCTGATCGTGTCACCTACGTATGACGGGATCGTTTCGGATGTGGAAGCCATTGCAAAGATCGTCCATAAAGCAGGTCTTCCGCTGATCGTAGATGAGGCCCATGGTGCTCACTTTGCCTATGGGGATGCATTTCCAAAGTCAGCTCTTGAACTGGGAGCAGATGCAGTGATCCAGAGTGTGCATAAAACACTGCCAAGTCTTACCCAGACGGCGCTGCTCCATGTGAAAAATAACAGGCCGGATGGTGGATGCTATCTGGATGTGAAAAAGGTAGAGCGTTATCTGCAGATCTATCAGAGCAGCAGTCCTTCTTATGTGCTTATGGCGTCCATTGAGAACAGCATTTTTCTTATGGATCAGTATAGAAAAGAAGGTAAAGTGGCTGAATTTGAAGCTGCTTTGCTTAAGATACGAAAAAAACTGGGAAAAATGAAGCCCCTGCGCCTGGTAGAACGGGACCTGAGGGGAACAGCAGGGATTTTTGATGTGGATATTTCCAAGATCGTTGTTTCAGTAAGAGGCAGCGGGCTTACCGGAGAAATGCTTTCCCAGATCTTAAGGGACAAGTATCATCTGGAAATGGAAATGTGCGGTGCTGATTATGTAACGGCCATTGCAGCCATTGGAGACAGCAAAAAGGGGCTGAAACGTCTGAAAAAGGCATTACTTGAAATTGACAAAGAACTGGAAAAAAATGGAAATATCTGCAATGATGATCCTGATGAAAATGTTTACAGCCGTCATGCAAAGCAGGTGATGCCTGTTTTTAAAGCAATGGACGGGGAAAAGGAAGCAGTGCCTTTAAAAGAAAGCTGCGGCCGCATCTGTGGGGAATTTGCCTATATTTATCCGCCGGGTATCCCGCTGTTAGCGCCGGGAGAGCAGATCACAGAAGAAATACTGGAAACATTACAGGATTATATAAAAAAAGATCTGCCGGTCCAGGGACTGGAAGATACAGACCTTGTCACCATACAGGTAATGGCATTATCAGGTGGCAGGTCCGTTTAAAAAGAAAGAGAAAGATGGAAACATAATGGGAAAGATTTATTATGTAATGGGAAAAAGTGCCTCAGGTAAGGACACCATTTACAAACGTCTGGTAAAGGAACTGCCAGAACTTGGAACAGTCCGCATGTACACCACCAGGCCCATCCGTGATGGGGAGACCAATGGGGTGGAGTACATTTTCACCGATGAGAAGCAGCTTCAGGCTATGAAGGATGCAGGTAAAGTGATCGAATGCCGCACTTATGATACCATTTACGGGCCGTGGAGTTATTTTACGGCAGATGACGGGCAGATCGATCTGGGATCCGGCAGTTATCTGATGATGGGAACATTGGAGTCTTATGAAAAGCTCTGCAGTTATTATGGGGCAGAGGTCATGGTCCCTTTATATATCCATGTGGAAGACGGTGAACGTCTGCAGCGGGCATTAAACAGAGAAAAAACGCAAAAGGTGCCAAAGTATGCGGAAATGTGCCGAAGGTTCTTAGCTGATGAAAAGGACTTTGCAAAAGAACGTCTGGATCAGTGCGGGATCAGAAAACAATATGAAAATACCGGGCTTGAACCGTGTATAGAAGAAATCATAAAGGACATTTTGTGTAACGAAGGAAAGGAGAAACAGATGTTAAAGAAAATTGGATTTATTGGCGTTGGCATTATGGGAAAATCCATGGTGCGCAATCTGATGAAGGCTGGTTATGAGGTTTCTATTTATACCAGAACAAAGTCAAAGGTGGAGGATGTGATCGCAGAGGGCGCTGTATGGTGTGATACAGTGGCAGACTGCTCTAAAGGCAGAGATGTGGTCATTACCATTGTTGGATATCCTAAGGATGTAGAGGAAGTATATTTCGGGGAAAATGGTATCCTTGAAAATGCAGATAAAGGCACTTATGTGATCGACATGACCACTACAAGCCCGAAGTTGGATCAGCAGATCTATGAGGAAGCAAAGAAGCGGGGGCTTCATGGCTTAGATGCCCCTGTAACCGGCGGTGACAGCGGTGCAAAGGCGGGAACACTGACAATTTTAGTAGGCGGCGATAAAGAGGACTTTGATACCTGTCTGCCTGTATTTGAGGCAATGGGAAAGGCTATCAACTACGAAGGAAAGTCCGGAAACGGACAGCACACCAAGATGTGTAATCAGATCGCCATTGCTGGTGCTTTAGCAGGTGCGTGTGAAGCTATGGTCTATGCAAAGAATGCAGGACTGGACGTAGATGTAATGCTTAAGTCTATTTCTACCGGTGCAGCAGGAAGCGCCCAGATGAATAATGTAGCTTCCAAGGCAGCAAAAGATGACTATGCACCGGGCTTTTTCTTAAAGCATTTTATCAAGGATATGAGCCTTGCAGATGAGGAAGCATCCGAAAGAGGAACCAAATTAGATGTGTTAGAGGATGTTCTTGGAATTTGTAAAAAACTGGAAGAGGAAGGCATGGGAGATCTGGGAACCCAGGCGCTAATCAAGCATTATAAGTGGTAAAATATGGTTGAGCTGTCTGTGCAGAACAAGGTAATATAAGGTAAAAATATTGTAACAGAAAAAATCGACAGATGAAAACAGGACCGTTGTAAATAGACGTAGTAATAGTAAGAAGTTAGCTGCGTTTATGACAGGACGGTCCTGTTTTATTGCTGGTGTATGTATATTATGCACATATAAATATAAAATACGACATAAAAACTATACAAAAGTTCAGAATAACACAACAAAAGTTAGAATAACAAATGGAAAAATGCATAATAAAATTATATAATAACATCATCAGGAGTGAAAAGTTACGGTACATGCCATATGATCTGTAACGAAAACTCCAAAGAACGTGAGAAGCAGTTTTCAGACTGCAAAATTTATTTAAGTCCCGGTGAGACCGGGAACGATGTACCGGGAGGGTACATAGAAAAGGAGAGGTGTATATGAAAAAAAGATTTGCAGCAGCGTCACTGGCAGCCATGATGGTACTGAGTATGACCGCATGTGGAGGCGGAAACACCGCTACTACCGCAGCACCGGCAGAGACCAAGGCAGAGGAAACAACAGCAGCAGAAGCTAAGGAAGAGTCTAAAGAAGAAGCAAAAGAGTCTGAGGCAACTGCTGAGAAAGCTCCGGAAGATTACTCCGGTACCGTAGTTGTATATTCTCCTCATGATGCAGATCCGTTAAATGCAGGTGTGAACCTGTTCATGGAGAAGTATCCAAATGTTAAGGTAGAAGTAGTAGCAGCCGGAACCGGCGAGCTGTGCAACCGTATTGCAGCTGAGTCTGCTAATCCGATCGCTGATGTACTCTGGGGCGGCGGTGCTGACTCACTGGCAGCATTTAAGGATTACTTCGCACCATATGTTTGTGCAAATGATGATGTAATTGCAGAAGAGTACAAAGACCCGGATGACAAGTGGATCGGTGAAAGCCCACTGCCAATGGTACTGTTCTACAATAAAGATCTGATCGAAAAAGACGGAATGACCATTCCGGAGACCTGGGAAGATCTGACAAAGCCTGAGTGGAAGGGCAAAATTGCATACTGCCTGCCATCTAAATCCGGTTCTGCTTACACCCAGTTATGTACTATGATCCTGGGCCATGGCGGCAAGGAAGATGGATGGGATTTCATCAAGAAACTGTATGACAACCTGGATGGAAAGATCGTTGACTCTTCAGGTAAGTGCCACAAGATGGTAGCTGACGGTGAGTTCTATGTAGGTCTTACTCTTGAGAAAGCAGCTGTTCAGTACAAGGATGATCCTTCTGTTGGATTTGTATATCCAAAGGATGGAACCAGTGCAGTTCCGGATGGTGTAGCTCTTGTTAAGGGATGCCCGAATGAAGAAAATGCAAAACTGTTCATCGACTTCGTTACCTCTAAAGAGTGCCAGACAGAGCAGAGCGAGAACTGGGGACGTCGTCCTGTAAGAAGTGATATGGACGTTGCAGATGGACTGGCAAAGCTGAGCGACCTGGTATTAGTTGATTATGACTTTGACTGGGCTGCAAATGAAAAAGAGTCCATTATTGAACACTTCAATGATATTATGGTAGATTAATCTTTCTGAAATGAAAGTAACGGGAAACAAATAATAGAAAGACTGCCTGGCCCTGGCGGGCGGGCAGTCTTTCGCATATATAAGGAATGTAAAAAGTGGGAGTGTCTTCCAGAAAAGCGGTTGCAGAAAGATTTTGAGAGGACATTGAACAAAAAGGAGGACCAGATATATGAGCCATGCAGTGATCATTAAAAATGCCGTGAAAAAATACGGTGATTTTACAGCATTAAACGGAGTAAGCCTGGATATTAAACAGGGAGAATTTTTTACCCTTTTAGGGCCGTCCGGATGCGGAAAAACCACCCTTCTGCGTATGATCGCAGGATTTAATACAGTAGACGGAGGAGAGATCTGTTTTGATGACCGGGTGATCAACAATCTGGAGGCTCATAAGAGAGACATCGGTATGGTCTTCCAGAACTATGCGATTTTCCCACATCTGACAGTGGCTGAAAATGTAGCATACGGCCTGAAAGCGAAAAAGTGTCCAAAGGATCAGATCCCAGGAAAAGTAGAAGAGGCCCTGGAACTGGTGCAGATCGGCAAGTTAAAGGACAGAAAACCAAATGAACTTTCCGGCGGACAGCAGCAGCGAGTCGCTTTAGCAAGAGCTTTCGTTATTGAACCTGGTGTTCTGTTGATGGACGAACCGCTGTCTAACCTGGATGCAAAGCTGCGTGTGCAGATGAGAACGGTTATTAAAAAGCTGCAGCGCAGACTGGGAATTACTACGATTTATGTAACCCATGACCAGGAAGAGGCACTGGCTATTTCCGACCGGATCGCTGTTATGAAGGAAGGAAATATTATGCAGGTGGGAACTCCTGAAGAGATTTATAAAAAGCCGGAAAATACCTTTGTAGCCGGATTTATCGGTGTTTCCAACTTTGTAGAGTGTGATGTTAAGGGAGATGACCCAAATCAGGCAGTGCTGGATATTAAGGGAGAGTGTTCTATTACCTGTACCTTAAAGAAGCCATTTACCGGTAAGGGAATTATTTCCGCAAGACCGGAGCAGCTGTTCTTTGACGATAAAGAGGGACTGCCGGGAACCATTACCATTTCCACTTTCTTAGGTGACTTCATTGAATATGAGATCCTGTTGGATAATGGACAGACCGTACAGTTAAATGAGTATACAAAAGATGTACATGAACTTCGCCCGGATGGACAAAAGGTAAAGGTAAACTTTGACATCCGCGCCGTAGGTGTATATGATGCAGCGACCCAGGAGGTGATCTCATGGTAGGTTCCGGAAAGAAGTTAGACTTCTGGTTCTGGGTGAAAGTGGCAGTTGTGGGATTTATGCTGGTATTTCTGATCTATCCCTTCTGTACCCTGATCACCCGAAGCTTTTTCTCAACCAAGGTAGACGGCTTTACCTTTGAGAACTATATCCGATTTTTCACAAAGAAATATTATTATTCCGCATTGGGAAGAAGTATTTTTGTATCTGTGGTAACAACGATCACCACACTGGTTGTAGGTGTGCCTATTGCCTATGTAATGTCCCGTTATAATGTATGGGGCAAGCAGTTCATCCATATTTTTATCATCATGAGCCTTATGAGCCCGCCATTTATCGGCGCCTACAGCTGGATCATGTTGTTTGGACGTTCTGGTCTGGTGACAAATATGTTTTCCCAGTTTGGTATCCATCTTCCAAGTATTTACGGAAAACTGGGTATCATCCTGGTATTTACTTTTAAGCTGTTCCCTTATGTTTATCTGTATACCTCCGGTGCTATGGGAAGCATCGACTCCAGTCTGGAAGAGGCTGCAGAGAACCTGGGAAGTAACAAGCTTCGCAGACTGTGGACCATTACACTGCCGGTAGTCCTTCCGTCTATTGCAGCCGGTGCCATTATGGTATTTATGACCAGTCTGGCGGACTTCGGTACCCCGATGCTGATCGGTGAAGGCTATATGGTTCTTCCGGTTCTGGTATACAACGAGTACATGAGTGAGATCGGCGGTAATGCCCATCTGGCCAGTGCCCTTTCTGTCGTTGTGGTACTCTGCTCTACTACCGTCCTTCTGGTGCAGAAGCATTTTGTTACAAAGAAAAACTATGTAATGACTGCCATGCGTCCGCCAAAGGAAGAGGAACTTCACGGAGTAAAGCGTTTCCTGGCAACATTCCCGGTTATGCTGGTTACATTTATCGGTATCCTTCCTCAGATCGTAGTTATCGTCAGCAGCTTTATCAAGAGCGACTTTACAGGATTTAAGAAGGGATTCAGCCTGGGAAGCTATATTACGATTTTCAACCGTCTGTGGACCAATATCCGCAATACCTTTGTATTTTCAACCATTGCCATTATATTTATCATCATTATTGGTATGCTGATCTCCTATATCGTTGTGCGCCAGAAGGGCTTTGCAGGACAGTTAATGGATCTGCTGATCATGTTCCCATTCGTAATTCCAGGCGCAGTTCTTGGTATCAGCCTGATCGTGGCATTTAACAAGGAACCTGTGATCCTTACAGGAACCGCAGTGATCATGATCATTGCCTTTGTTGTACGAAAACTGCCTTATACGGTACGTTCCGGCAGTGCTTTCTTACAGCAGATGGATCCAAGCGTAGAAGAAGCGTCTATCAGTCTTGGAGTATCACCTATGCAGACATTTATCAAGGTGACAGCAAGATTAATGGCACCTGGCGTATTATCCGGTGCGATCTTAAGCTGGATCACCTGTATCAATGAGCTGTCTTCCAGTGTTATGCTTTACGGCGGCAAGACCAGTACCATTTCTGTAGCTATTTATACAGAGGTTGTAAGAAACAGCTTTGGTACAGCGGCAGCGCTGGCATCTATTTTGACCGTAAGTACAGTTATTTCTCTGCTTATCTTCTTAAAGGTAAGTAAGGGTAAGGTATCGATCGTTTAATTTGTTTCATACTGCAACATGAAAACAGTGCCTGCGCCTCTGGCGCAGGCTTTGTAAGTCTATGTATATTGAAAAGATGGGAGGAACACACAAATGGTAAAATTTGGAACTGGCGGCTGGCGTGCGATCATCGGAGAAGAGTTTACCAAGGAAAATATACAGAAGCTGACCTTAGCCATGTGCCTGAAAATGAAGGCAGAGCATAAGGACACAAAAAGTGTGGTCATTGGTTATGACCGCCGTTTCCTTTCCAAAGAGGCTGTGATCTGGGCATGTCAGATCCTTGGAAAAGAAGGTATCCATGTACAGTTTGTAAACCGCAGCGCACCAACGCCTCTGTTAATGTTTTATGTGATGAAACATGAACTGGACTATGGAATGATGGTCACAGCCAGCCATAATCCGGCGATCTACAATGGTATCAAGGTGTTTACATATGGCGGAAGGGATGCAGATGAGATCCAGACAAAGGACATTGAAAAATGGCTGTTGGAAGCAGAAAAACTGTATACACCATGTCATGAAGAGGATGGGCAGATGCCGCCGCCAAGTTATACAGAACTGGTAAAACAGGGCATTGTAGAAGAAATCAATCCAATGAATGAATATCTGGATAATATCTTATCTGTGATCAATGTAGATGCGATCAGAAAGAGAGATTTAAGGGTAGCAGTTGACCCCATGTATGGTGTCAGCCTGACGGCTTTAAGCACCATTCTGGCAGTTGCAAGATGTACGGTAGAGACCATTAATGCCCAGCATGATACGCTGTTTGGAGGCAAGATGCCGGCACCTGCGGAAGATACCCTTAAGAACCTGCAGAATTATGTGCTGGACCGCTACTGCGATATTGGTATTGCAACAGACGGTGACGCGGACCGGTTAGGTGTTATTGACGATAAGGGACATTATCTTCACGCCAACCAGATCTTAGTTATGCTGTATTATTATCTTCTGAAATATAAGGGTTGGCGGGGCGATGCAGTACGAAACCTGGCTACCACCCATATGTTGGACAAGGTGGCTGAAAGCTTTGGCCAGAAGTGTTATGAAGTGCCTGTAGGCTTTAAGTATATTTCTGCAAAGATGCAGGAGACAGATGCCATTATTGGCGGTGAGTCTTCCGGTGGCCTGACTGTAAAAGGTCATATCCATGGAAAAGACGGTATCTATGCAGCAAGCCTTCTGGTAGAAATGATCGCAGTGACCGGTAAGAGCCTTTCTGAGATCGTAAAGGATATTGAGGACCAGTACGGTGAGACTCATATGGAAGAGCGCAGCTACCGTTTTACAGCAGAGGAAAAGGCACGTATACAGAAAGTGCTGTTAGAAGAGCAGAAACTGCCGGAACTGCCATTTGAGGTATCCCGTGTTTCTTATCAGGACGGCTGCAAGGTCTACTTTAAAAATGGTGGCTGGGTAAGCGCCAGATTTTCCGGTACAGAGCCGTTACTTCGTATCTTCTGTGAAATGGAAAAAGAGGAAGATGCAGTCCGGGCCTGCGTAGTGTTTGAGAGGTTTTTGGGGCTGTAAAAGTGTGGAAATGGAACTGTTTTTCTGGTATACTGATGGAACGAACAAACCGTCCGCATTAGCGGACAGTAGAGCGCGTCAGCGCGTGTTTGCGAGTCTAAAAAATACAAGGGGCACCGCAGCATGTATACAGGAAAAGCAGACAGAAATGCAGTATATAAAACACATAAATTTTTCAACAGGGAATGCAAAAAAGGGCGTTCCCTGTTCTTTTTATCGGTCATATCTGCAGCTGCAATATTGGCTGGAACAGTTCTTACAGGCTGCCGCCGGGCTGACGATCTGGTGCAGGAACAGGCAGAACCGGAGAACTATGCCCTGACCGTATTTACTGCCCAGGAAAGGAAAGAATGGGAGCCGGTGATCAAGGAATTTGAGGAGCGTACCGGCTGGAATGTAAGGGTAGAAACAGGCTCTGCAAAGGAGATGCTTTCCCAGCTGGAAAAAGAAGAGGCAGACTGGGATGTGGCCTTTGGGGTCAGTGCGGACGCCTTAGAGGAAGGCAAAGAGTACTGGCAAACAGGTAAAGATGCCTGGACAGGGTATTCAGCGGTATCCTTTGTGATTTTATATAATACCAATGTAGTGACCTACAGAGAGCTGCCAACAGGCTGGGACAGCTTGTTAGAACCACGGTGGAAAGGCCGCGTGGCAGTGCCGGATCCCCTTAAATCGGATATGGCTGCTTCTGTTCTCACAGAGGCGGCAAAAAACAGTGAAAAAGAAGAATTTCTGGACCTCTTAGCGGAAAATATGCAGTATCAGATGCCGGAGACCTTTAAAGAGGTGGAACAGGGCATTTCTGACGGCCGCTATTCCATTGGCGTTACCTCAGAAGAGGCAGCGAAAGCGATGCTGGCTGCAGGTCAGGACGTAGATTACATTGATCCGGAAGAAGGAGAATGTTTCTTTGAAGACGGAACTGCGATCCGGAAAAGAACCCCAAATCTGGATGCTTCTGAAGCATTTGTAACCTACACTACCTGTGATGATACAAAATGGCTTTTACGGACCCAGCTTTTACGCCAACCGGCAGAAGATGTAGCTGCAGAGAATGACCGGTCAGATGAAGATCTGAAACAGAGATATTCCAGACAGCAGGAAGTTTTAAATATCTGGAAGCTTATTATGGAAGAAAAGTCTGGTTCAGCCCATGAACAGGAACAGTAATAAAGAAGGCAGGGAAAAAGATGAAGATATTAAATAAGCTTTCATTTCATAAAAAGATCTTTCTTGCCTGTCTGCTGACGGCACTGGTGCCTTTATTGTGCTCCAGTGTGGTTATGATCCGGCTGTTTACGGCAGCACTTGACCGGCAGAATTTAGATGAGGGGCGGACTCAGATCACAAAGGCAGAGGCGCGACTGGAAGCAGTTTTTGAAAAATGCGAGGAAACCTGCAAGACCATTGCCACGGATAAAAAGACAGCCCGGATTATGATCGAAAAAAGTGAAGCAGATCACCAGAGGGAGATGTACTTATCTTTATATCAGGCCACCCAGGAAACCTCAGGATATGCCCGGTTTTCTATTTATGATTCAGGAGGCCGTCTGTGCCATACGACGGATACAGAGGGGAAGGAAAAAGACCTGCCTGTATTCTGGGGGCTTTTAAGAAAGGCTTCCAGAACGGATGATATTGTATATTACAGGACTGATCCGGATCTTTCTATTACGGACGGGGACATTCTGCTTCAGGGTGCAAGACCGCTGTATACAGAAGGCGGTGCAAAAACCGGCTATATTGTTTTTGATTTTACAAGGGAAAACCTGGATGATCTTTTAGGGGCAGAGGTGTCATCTGGGGATGTGCTGCTGCTTTTAGATACCCATAAACGGACGGTGTACTGCTCTGGACAGGACAAGAGCCAGGTTCAGACAGGTGACATGATCGAAAAGATACTGGAAAACAGGAAAATGTCCGATGCAGGCCATGACAGGGAACAGTATCTGGTAAGCCATGGAGGAAAAACTGGCTTTTATTTTCTCTTATGCCGCCAGGCGCCTATGAGCCAGCCAGCTGTGCAGACTATGTGGACCGTCAGCCTATGCCTGTCAGCGTTGGGATTATTCCTCTGCCTGGCTGTATCAGGCGTACTTACAGGCAGTATTGCCCGCCCGGTACAGACATTAGATGAAGCTATGGAAAAAGTGAAAAAGGGTGATCTTTCTATCCGTATCCATACCCAGTCCAATGATGAAATGGGACGTCTTACCCGCAGCTTTAACCAGATGACAGAAGATCTGGGCCGGTATCTGGAAGATAAGGTGCAGAGGCAGAAGGACCTGAATGAAACAACATTAAAATTATACCAGACCCAGTTAAATCCCCATTTTCTCTATAACACGCTGGACACCATCAAATGGGAAGCACGGATCCGCCAGGTGCCACGGATCGCAGTGCTGGCGGAAAATCTGGCGATCATATTGCGAAAAAGCATTTCCAGTAAGCCGTTTATCCCGTTAAGAGAGGAACTGGAGACCATTGACAGCTATGTAGAAGTGCAGAAGATCCGCTTTACAGGACGGTTCTTGTGTGAAAAGGAGATACCGGACCAGTTAGAGGAGTGCCTGGTGCCGAAAATGATCTTACAGCCGTTGGTTGAAAATGCTATTATTCATGGGCTGGAAGGCTGTGAAAATGGATATATCTGTATTTATGCAGGCCGTGAAGGAGATGTTTTAAATATTTCCATTACCGATGACGGCCGTGGCATGAGCCCGGAGATATTGGCCTGGATCAACAGTCCGGAACCGGAGAAGCGGGACGGACATCTGGGGCTTTATAATATTATGAGGATACTAAAATTATATTATGGAAATGAATATGGCCTGAAGGCAGAAGTGACAGAAGATGGAACAACTGTCACTTTGAGACTGCCGGATGTTCGCTCGGGATCTTTTGGTGCCGAAAGACCCTGAGAGGACATCTTAGAAAGGAGGGGGACGATGTATAAAGTAGTAGTGGTAGAAGATGAAGAGATTGCCAGAAAAGGCATTATATTTACCATTAACTGGGATGCATTAAACTGTATGATCGCCGGGGAAGCTGCCAATGGGGAAGAAGGGGCAGAGGTGATCCGCCGCCTTTCACCGGATATTATCGTTACAGACCTGAAAATGCCCCGTATGGACGGCGTGGAAATGATCGCAAAGCTGCGGGAACAGGGAAACAGGGCGAAATTTATTATCCTGACGGCTTATGGGGATTTTAAATATGCCCAGAGTGCGGTGAAGCTGGGAGTCAGCGATTATCTGTTAAAGCCATTAAAGGACGGTGATCTGGAGCAGGCAGTGACCCGGATCATCGACCAGTTAGAAGAAGGAGACCGGCTCCGGCAGAAAGAAGAGGAAGAAACGCCTATTTTCCGGTTTAATGCAGACAGAAAAGCAAAAAATAAGTATGTAGAGCAGGCGATCAAACAGATCCGTGAACATTATAAAGAAGATATCAATATCAGTACAGTGGCAGAGCAGCTGCAGATCAGCGAAGGCTATTTAAGCCGTGTGTTCAAAAAAGAGACAGATTATACATTTACCACCTATCTTTCTTATTACCGCATGAAAGTGGCAATGGAACTGTTAAAAGAGGGAAATTTAAAGGTATATGAAGTAGCAGATGCTGCGGGCTATTCAGATACAGCCTATTTCAGCGCCCAGTTTAAGAAAATAGTGGGGATCGCGCCTTCTGAGTATCAGGATCGGGTAAGAGAGCACTAGGCGGCTGGTCATGGAGCCTGTGAATGGTAATTGCACTGGAGATTTTTGCACCTGGAAAAAGTGTGTACAGGAAAAAGTAATTATGTTATCATAGTGATAAGATCGTGAGAGCACAAAGTGCAGAGCATCCGGTAACAAACAAGGTACTGGGGGAGGTGGCCACATGCTTGAATTTAAAGACATCTTAGGACATGAACAGATCAAAGAACATTTTCAGAATGCGGCAGCAACGGGGAAAGTTTCCCACGCTTATATTCTAAGCGGCGAAGAAGGAATGGGAAAAAAGACCCTTGCAAATGCCTTTGCCATGACTCTTCTCTGTGAAGAAGGAGGCAGAGAGCCCTGTATGCAGTGTCATGCCTGCAAGCAGGTCCTGTCAGGAAACCACCCGGATCTGATCTATGTAACACATGAAAAACCGGCCAGTATGGGTGTAGATGATATCCGTGAGCAGATCAATGATACCATTATGGTGCGTCCTTACAGTAGCCAGTATAAGATCTATATTGTAGATGAAGCGCAGAAAATGACGGTGCAGGCCCAGAATGCTCTTTTAAAGACCATAGAAGAGCCACCGGCCTATGCAGTGATCATGCTTTTGACTACAAACCAGGATGCATTTTTACAGACCATTCTTTCACGGTGTGTGCAGCTGAAACTGAAACCATTAAAAGACTCTGTTGTGAAGACTTATCTGGAAGAAAAGCTTCAGGTAAAGGACATTCAGGCAGAAATATACAGTGCATTTGCAAGAGGAAATCTGGGCAAAGCAATTCATCTGGCCCAGTCAGAGGACTTTAAGATGATGTATGAAGAGATTTTAAAGCTGTTAAAGGAAATCAAGGAAATGGATATTTCCCAGCTTTTGGATGTGATCCGCAAATTAAAAGATGACAATACGGATATTAAGGAATGTCTGGATTTTATGCAGATGTGGTACCGTGATATCCTGATGTATAAAACTACCAAAGATTTAAACCTTCTCATTTTCAAGGATGAGTTTTCCGCAGTGAAGAAGGCGGCGTCTTTAAGCAGTTATGAAGGGCTGGAACAGATCTTAGGGGCCATTGACAAGGCCAGAGTCCGTTTAGATGCCAATGTAAATATGGAACTGGTCATGGAGCTTTTACTTCTGACCATGAAAGAGAATTAATAGAATTGTATTTTAAGGGTGTTTTAGGAAAGGAAATTAAGTAAGAGAAATGTTAACAGTAATCGGAGTGCGTTTTCGGGCTGCCGGAAAGATCTACTATTTTGATCCTGCAGACCATCAGATAAAAATTGGGGACCATGTGATCGTAGAAACTGCCAGAGGTATTGAATACGGTTACGTAGTTCTTGGAAACAGAGAAGTAGATGAGACAAAGGTAATACCACCTCTTAAGCCGGTGATCCGTATGGCAACGGATGAGGACCGTGCCATTGAGGCAAAAAACAAAGAGAAAGAAAAAGAAGCATTTAAGATCTGCCAGGAAAAGATCAAAAAGCACAACCTGGAAATGAAGCTGATCGATGCGGAATATACCTTTGACAATAATAAGGTGCTGTTTTACTTTACAGCAGACGGAAGAATTGACTTCAGAGAGCTGGTAAAGGACCTTGCAAGTGTATTTAAGACCCGTATAGAGCTGCGCCAGGTAGGTGTGAGAGACGAGACCAAGATCATGGGTGGTATCGGCATCTGCGGAAGACCGCTGTGCTGCCATTCTTATCTGTCTGAGTTCATCCCGGTTTCTATTAAAATGGCAAAGGAGCAGAACCTGTCCTTAAATCCAACTAAGATTTCCGGCGTGTGCGGAAGACTGATGTGCTGCCTGAAAAATGAGGAAGAGACCTACGAGGTATTAAACAGCAAACTGCCGGGAATTGGTGATACAGTTACCACTGCAGACGGCCTGAGGGGAGAAGTACACAGTGTAAATGTGCTGCGCCAGACTGTAAAGGTGATCGTAGTAGTAGATAAAGACGAAAAAGAGATCCGTGAATACAAGGTAGACCAGTTAAAGTTTAAGCCCAGAAGAAAGAAGGGCAAAGGCGGCGAAAAGCAGGACGAAGCAGAGTTAAAGAAGCTGGAAGCACTGGAAAAGCGGGAAGGAAAGTCAAGGTTGAATGATAAATAGTGAAATGGAACACAGCTGGAGACAGGAAGGAAATATCCTTTTAAGGGATGATGAGCGGATCGATGATCTTCAGAGAAATCATTACGGCATCATCCAGAGAAAAGGCACCTTCTGTTTTGGGATGGATGCGGTGCTGCTGTCCGGTTTTGCAGTGGTAAAGCCAGGAGAAAAGGCGCTGGATCTGGGAACAGGAACCGGTATTATCCCCATTCTTTTAGAAGCAAAAACAGAAGGAAGGCACTTTACCGGCCTTGAGATCCAGGAAGAGTCTGCGGATATGGCCAGGAGAAGTGTGAAATACAATCACCTGGAAGAAAAGGTGGAGATCGTAACAGGAGATATCAAGGAGGCCGGAAGCAGGTTTGCACTGGCTTCTTTTGATGTAGTCACCAGCAATCCACCTTATATGAATGATGCCCACGGCATTAAAAACCCGGGAGATGCCAAGGCCATTGCCCGCCATGAGGTGCTTTGCACCTTAGATGATGTGGTAAGAGAAGGCACAAGAGTGTTAAAACCAGGGGGCCGGTTTTATATGGTCCACCGCCCAAGAAGACTGATCGAGATCTTACAGACTATGAAGCAGTACGGTTTAGAGCCTAAACGGATGAAATTTGTACATCCCTATAAGGACCGGGAAGCCAATATGGTGCTGATTGAGGCAGTAAGAGGCGGCGGAGCCCTGATGAAGGTAGAAGCGCCGGTTATTGTATTTGATGAGAACGGGGAGTATTCACAGGAGATACGGACTACTTACGGGTATTAAAAAGCGCTTGCGGAGGAAAGGTACATGACAGGAAAATTATATCTGTGTGCAACACCCATCGGTAATCTGGAAGACATTACCTACCGGGTGTTAAAAACATTAAAAGAGGCAGATCTGATCGCAGCGGAAGATACAAGACACAGTATCAAGCTGTTAAATCATTTTGACATAAAAACGCCTATGACCAGTTATCATGAGTATAATAAGGTGGAAAAGGCAAAATATCTGGTAGAAAAAATGGCAGAAGGCACCAACATTGCCCTGATCACCGATGCGGGAACACCGGGAATTTCC
>OIXA01002822.1_pt1 | contig 19253 bp, 14 predicted proteins | sample 1587721 | NCBI WGS metagenome assembly OIXA01 (sample SAMEA3888900, study PRJEB22519) | human gut metagenome | biome: human gut; feature: human-associated habitat; material: faeces | place: Denmark | collected 2013 | reverse complement strand
GCTACCTATTCATCGCAAGCGGTATGGGCGGCTTATCAGAATGCATATGCGAAAGCAATTGGAAAAAAAGAGGAAAAAAATTCGAGACCGAAAGCTACGAAATCACCGATTTTACCGGATTCCAAAGAAAATGTTTCCGTCGGTCAAATCAAAGATGGCAGTTATTTGGTGAAAACAATTTGCAGCCCGGATGCGGACATGGAGTTTGAACCATATACACTGCAGGCAGTGGTTGTGTTCCGTGAAGGACGTTGTGTATCGATCAATAATTTTTCATCGGATTGTGAAGAAAACCAGCCATATTACATAAAGGCAGCAAATGGAACAAAAAAAGAACAGGGCGTTGTTAATCAGATTTTGCAAAAGCAGAAAATTGAGGAGATTTCAGCAGTGTCCGGTGCAACTTGTTCGTCACAGGCAATTTGTAATTTATATAGACAGGCTCTTTTGATGGCTGCGAATACGGATGATAAGGCGAGTGATGTGAAGTCAAGTGAATCTCCGGCTGTAAATTCTCCTAAGCCAGAGGAAACATTGATACCAACGCCCGAACCGTCCTATGCTCCATTACAGCCATTAAAAAATGGAAGTTATTCAGAGACAACGGAGGTTTTGCCGGATGAGGATGGTGATTTTTCAAGTTATCGATTGTCTGCAGATGTTGTTTTTAAAGAAAATGCATTTGCGGGCTTTGAAAACGTGGAAATTTCAGACATCACAAACAAGTTTTATACAAATCGGGCATTAAATGGCACAAGAAAAAGTATGGGTTTATTAAATCAATTAATAGGTGCGCAAAAAGATGATGCACTTGTAGTAACAGGGGCGACCTGTTCGTCCCATGCATTCCTTACTTTATATCGATTGGCATTAGCGGAGGCGAGAAAACAGTGAAAACAAAAGTGATAAAGTGGATAAATATGTTTCTCGTTTTAGCTGTACTTTTTGGTTATCAGTGGATAGCACTGGGAAATCAAAAGAAAAGAGATGATTACAAACAGCAGAAAATGGAAAACGAAAAAAAGATGTTGCCAAAGTGGAAAAATGGTGTTTATTACGGAGAAGCAGAAGGTTTTGGAGGGCCGGTTAAGCTTAAAGTTACAATTCAAAGTAATAAAATTAAGTCAATTACCGTAATTTCTGCAAAGCAGGAAACAAAAGAGTATTGGAATATGGCAGCCACCCTGCTTGATGATATTACAAAAAAGCAGAGCGCAGAGGTGGATGTGGTATCTGGAGCTACCTATTCTTCGAGGGGAATTATAAATGCAGCAAAACAGGCATTGGAGACTGCAAAACAGGAGTTTGATAATCTGGGGGGCGCACAGGCACTGCAGGATGCAGAAAGTAAAAAAACGACTGCTCAGAAAAATGTAGAGCAGGCTGAAAAAGATAAAGATCAAACACAGCAGAATTTAGAGGCAGCACAGAAAGAACTGGAAAATGTACAAAACCAGCTTAACAGTGCACAGAAAGCGTTGCAAACCAGTACAGCTGCAAAGACAGCAGCGGATGATGAATTAAAAGATGCGCAGGATCAGAAAGCTTACGTCGAGACGTTGCAGAAGGATACCGATGACAGAAAAATTCAGTGTGAGACAGAGATCAACAATTTGAATCAGAGCTTGAAAGAGTATGAGGAAAAAATCATAACTGAACAGAGTTCATTGCGTTCCTTAGAGCAAAGAATTGGGATAATAAATGGAATGTTGCAGGGAGAAGGGATCTCCCAATCAGAACGTGAATATCTAGAGGCACAACTCGCTGCTACTCAGGCAAGTCGTGATGCTAGCAAGAACCAGATTGATACTTACATGAAAAAGTATAATGAGCTTACGGAAGAAAAAAAATCGTGGGAAGATAAATTGAGAACTGTGAACGATAATTTACTGGATCTGAAGAAAATGCAAGCCGACGCAGATGAAAAGCTTCAGTCAGCCGAGACCGCGGCCAAACAAGCGCAGGCTGTTTTCGAAGAGGCTCAAACAAAGTATGATGGGCTTACGACACAGAAATCTGATCAGGAAAGGCAAGTAAACGAATGTCAGACTCAATTAAAAGACAGAGAGAATGCCTTGCAGACAAAGCAGGATGAACTGAATGCGATTGAGAGCCAACTGAACATTTTGAAACAGGCAGAGGACGCGGTAAAGTCGGCAGAAAGTGAAAAGAAAAACAAGGAAGCAGAGCTTAGTAATAAGCAGCAGGATCTTTTGGATGCACAGGCAGCAGCGGATGAGGCAGCTAAGACCTACCAGTCTGTCAAACAGAAGCTTGAGGAAAATGAACAGGCAAAGTCTGAGTTAGAGCAGGCCAAGAAAAATGTTACCGTGGCAGATGATGCCTGCAGTAAAGCGCAGACGGAGTATGATGCGTTGGTGCAGGCATGGAAGGAAAAACAGGCAGCGGCTGCAGCATTAAACGAAAAGCTTCAGGCAGCCCAATCGTGTGACTGGGAAAATGGAGACGAATTTGATGAGGCACTGGAACAATCTGACGAACGTTTTTTAAATTTAAACAAATTGATTCGCACCTATATTCAGGCAAAAGAGGCGGAGACTACGGCAGCACAGGATCTGCAGGAAGCTAAAAAAGCAGTGCAGGATGCAGACACGGCAAAAGCGGCAGCAGAACAAAAGAAAGCAGCAGCAAAAGAAGCAGTGGAGCAGGGATTTTCTGAGAACAAGACGCAATTTGAAAGCGAACTGCAGACGGCAAAGAATGAGGAATTGGAAGCGCAGACAAAAAAGGAAGCTGCCGATGCAGCACTTAAAGATGCGCAAGCGAAAAAAACAGCTGCCGAAACGGAGCGTTCCAAAGCCCAGAAAAAATATGATGAAGCAATTGCTCAAAATGGTGAGCTGACGCAGGCAGATGTCGATCAGGCGAACACGAATGCAGAGGAAGCAAAGAAAGCATTGGAGGCAGCAAATGATGAGCTGGCAGCTGTACAGAAACAGCTTACCTCAGCACAAGAATTGCTGCAAAATTGTTCTGACAGGAAAAAAGCCGCAGACGAAGACTATGATGAGGCAGTCAAAAAAAATAAGCTCAATGGTCAACAGACATTAGAAGCAAAACAGCAGCTTGATGAAAAACAGACGGCATTGGACAATGCAAATGCAAAGTTGACACAGGCAACTGATGTTGAGACTAGCGCAGAAAAAGAGGCTGCAGCAAAAGATACAGCACTTCAGAAAAAACAGCAGGCGCTTCAAACAGCGAAGGATGCGGCAGATTCAGCTGCAAAGACCAAAGAGTCTGTTCTGCAGTGCTTTGAAGCAAATGAGCAGGCAAAGCGAGAATTCGAACAGGCGAAGGAAGATGCTGCAGTAGCAGAAGATGCCTGCAAAAAGGCACAAAGTGAAGCAGACACCGCTTTGCAAATTTGGAATGAAAAACAGGCACTGGCTGCACAATGGAAAGTAAATCTGCAGGCACTTGCATCCTGCGATTGGGAGAATGGACAGGAATTTGATCTGTCTCTGGAAGAAGCAGATGAACGTTTCGTCAGACTAAATGAGTTGATTCGGGCATATATGCAGGCAAAGAAAAATCAAAAGGCAGCAGAAGATACAGCGGAAACGGCACAGGAATGGTACAGTCAGTTATGTGCAGCAGTGACGAAAGCAAAACAGGAGTATGCTGTCGCGCTGGCAGACGAAGCAATTGCACAGGAGATATATGATTCCTTCTTAAAAGAACAGGAGACGAGCGAAGAAGAAAGCAGCTCATCTGAAGAATCCAGCGAAGAACAAACATCGCCATCAACCTCACAGGAATCACAGGCTCAGACTCAAACCCAGAGTCAGACGCCAAGCTCCAGTCAGGAAGAAAGCCAAATAAAAGATGTTGTTCTCGGAATTGAGGATTACAGTATGCTATTTGGATTGGGATTAGCAGGAGCAGGCGGCATGCTTCTCATCTGGCTGGCGTTAAAATTCAAGCGTATTTAAACATTTTTTCCATCTTTAGGGGGCTGGTTAGTACACTAGCCCCCTAAACTTTTTGAAATCTGATGTGGGAAATTTCAGTAAAAGAAAAACGAGAAGTTTACTAGTCAGAGCTAGCTGCAGCACCCTTCCACTTGTCAAATCCTAATTAAGTGTGATATACTGCCCACAAATGGTCGTATTTGTGACGAAAGAACGAGAGGTGAGTAAAATGGGAGGAAAATGGTCACAAAAAGAGTCAGCAAGCAATATGCTAGAGCAGGTTACATATGAAATTGCAGATTTTCCAATTCATAGTCGTGAGTGTGTTCTTGAGGGGAAAGACAGAATGGTACTTCCATGGCATTGGCATTCTCAAGTTGAATTTTTATATGTGGAAAAGGGTGAAATTACCTGTTGTGTGAATACGTCATCAATTTTGCTTAAGGAGCATGAAGGAATCTTTATCAACTCAAAGGAAAGCCATAGTATTTTGCGAAATGTCGGGGCAGGACTAATAAAAACTATCTTGCTTCCGGCTGAGTTTGTTTTTGGAACAGACAATTATTTTTACAAGGAATGCATTAAACCCATCGCGCATCAGGAGCAGTACCAGTACATTCTTCTGACTAGCGAAAAGGACTGGCAGAAGGACATACTAAGCGAGATGGAAAAATTGCGCTGTTACTGTGAGAAAAATATTGAAAAGAAAATGTCTTCTATTATTTTTTCTGTGTGCCGTATCTGGGAAAAACTAGCAAATTTTCGTCAGGAAATTCCAGTAACTGATCCGTCTCAGGTTCGAAGTCCATCGCAGATTCGTTTGCAGCAGATGCTTGCTTTTATTAGGAGACATTACTCTGAACCAATTACACTTGGCGATATCGCAGGTGCTGCTAATATTAGTCAGAGTGAGGCGGCACGCTGTTTTAAGAAAAATCTTGATGTTACGCCATTTAACTACTTGATTTTGTATAGACTAGAGGTTGCCAAGGCTATGCTCCAGTCATCTGAGACGTCGATTACGGAGATTGCTATGCAGTGTGGTTTTGAGAGTGTCAGCTATTTTGACCGCGTATTTCGAAAATATTATTGGCTAACACCAAAAGAATTTCGTGGAAATATGGATCTTTATAGTTAAGTATTACAATACTGTTTTGAAAATATATGACAATAAATGAAAAGTTTATCAAAGCTTCTGGCAAGTTTGTACTATTATTTGGGAATTTTGTATGATAAGCTTGAGCTATCAATTTTCAAAAGAGAAAGGCAAAAGGAGGAGCCAGATGAGAAAGTATACCAGAAAACTTATGGCAGCTGCTATGTGTGCAGCAATGACCGCATCTATGATTCCAGCATCAACATGGGCAGGTGAGAATACAGATGAAATGTCTGTAATTCGTGTTATGGGAATCAACAATACCGTCACAACCGTGAATGGCGGAACCGTTTCCTTAAAGGACTGGATTGAGAGCGGAAACAGCCAGCTCTACAATACCTTCACAGAAGAGCTTGCAAAGAGAAACATCAAGCTTGAATTTAACTTAATCGAGGATGATCAGTATACTACAGTATGTCAGACAACAGTAGCGAGCGGAAATTTAGGCTGTGACATAATGTATATTGAGCCACTTGATGATAAGACAAAGCAGAGACTTATCGACAGAGGAATCTTTGTACCGATTAATGAAATCTGGGATCAGTCAGAGGAAGGAACGGCAAAAGAGTTCTTCACTGAGGGAGAAGGAAAGTTTGTTTCCGAGCGTTTGAGCATGGAGGATGGAAACGTATATTGGCTGGCTGATATTCAGACAAGTAATTACAAAGGTGAGGTAACAACTGGTGCGGCATTAGCATTCAATATCCGTAAGGATTGGCTTGATGCATGCGATCTTGAGACACCGACCACACTTGATGAATTTACATCAGCACTTAAGACTTTCCAGGATAAGGATTGTAATGGAAATGGTGTAGTAGATGAAGTTATCACAATGAAGATTGCAGGATTTGGAACCGATATTGCACAGTGGTTTGGACTTGGACCTGAAATGGTATTTATTGATCCAAAAACAGATACGCTGACCAGTCCGTGGTATCAGGATCATATAAAGGATTATATTTCTTATATGAATAGTCTGTATGAAGCAGGATTGATGGTGGATATCACCAATCAGACAAATACAAGACGTGCTACTAACCAGATGTCTGGTGAGGCAAACTGGGCTGCACAGACATGGGCAGAGCCATCTATTCAGGTTCAGGAAGGTGCACAGCCTCCATACTTAGAGCCGATCGTGATAAAGGCTACCGACGATACTGAGCCGCTTGTTCGTTTGCAGAGTGGTGAAAACCTGATGTCCAGAATTTATGCAGTAACAAATGAGTGTGAAGATACAGCAGCTGTAGCAAGGCTTCTTGACTATATGTGTTCACCAGAGTATGTAGAGTTAACAGAGCATGGTGTAGAGGGCGTGAACTTTACACGTACAGAAGATGGCGATTATCAGCAGCTGTCTGGCGATGACATTGACAATTCTATTATGAGCTTGATGTATGGTGCAATGTGGAGTTCCGAAGTGCTTCCGCGTATGGATTTGAACAAGGATATGTCTACTGAGCTTGTAGCAGGAATCCAGCTTGGAAAGGATGCGGGAATCCCAGAGGGCTATCAGGCAAAGGCTGACTTTGCAGACTGGGTATTCACTCAGAACATGGAAAATACAGTAAACTATTCTCCACTGACAATGTTAGCAGTTGCTAATCAGGAAGAAACAAAGCGTACCAGCGAGATTCTTACCGATTTGGATACATATTCACAGGAGCTTTTGACAAAGTTGATCCTTGGACAGAAGAGTCTGGATGATTGGGATTCCTATATGGACGATTTAAAACGTCTTGGTCTGGATGAGCTTATTGAAATTTATCAGGGTCGTTATGACAGAACAAAGAGATGATCAATATTCTGTTTAAAAACAAGTAAGATCAACTCAGAAAGCTGAAAAACGATTGAGGATTAATTGACAATTTGATAAAAACAGGGCCGCTGCGAACAAAAGCGTTTGTCAGCGGCCTTTTGTAAAAGGCTGGTGTGCGTATGAAAACAAAAATGAAACGAAAATATACGGCGGTTGAAAAAAGAGAAAACCGCCAGCTGTATCTGCTGATGCTTCCAGTATTTATTCTGATCGCAGTGTTTTGCTATGCGCCAATGTTCGGTATCGTGATTGCATTTCAGGACTATTGGCCAGGTGATCCATTTTTTGGCGAGGGTGCCATGTGGGTAGGATTGGATAACTTTAAGCGTTTTGTTCAAGGTGAGTATTTTGGTCGATTGATTAAAAATACGCTCGTGTTAAGTGGTTTGAACTTGATTTTTGGTTTTACAATGCCTATTATTTTTGCACTTCTTTTGGATCAGATCAAGCATTTGAGATTCAAAAAATTCTGTCAGACGGCTAGCTACATGCCGTATTTTATTTCAACAGTAGTTGTTGCAGGTATGGTAATTTCCTTTATTGACGTGAATGGACTTATTACAAAACTGCTTACGATTGTTGGACTGCCAAATATTAACTGGAGACAGGAACCATCAGCATTCCCTACAATTTATACTTTCACAAATGTGTGGAAGCTGTTTGGCTTTAATAGTATCTTGTACATGTCTACGATTTCCTCCATTGATCAGGGTCTTTATGAGGCTGCAAAGATTGACGGCGCCAACCGTTGGCAGCAGTGCTGGCACGTTACCTTAGCTGGTCTTAAGCCAATTATCGCAATCAACCTGATTATGCAGGTAGGAAGCCTTCTTTCCACAAATAGTGATCTGATTTTGCTTTTGTATACACCGGCAACCTACGATGTAGCAGATGTTATCGGTACGTATACATACCGTATGGGAATTTTAAATGGTGAATATAGCTTTACGACAGCTGCTGGTCTTTTTATGTCTGTGATTGGATTTGCACTGACCTATATATGTAACAAGATCAGTAATAAGCTGACAGGCTTCGGTCTGTGGTAAGGAGGTCAGAGATGTCAAAGAGAAATCCGAATAAGATTAAAGAAGGCAAAACGATATATACCGTGCTTGTCTATGTGGCAGTTGCATTCCTTTGCTTTCTGGCTGTATATCCGATGTATTATGTTTTGATCATGTCGCTTAGTTCACCAGAAAATGCCGCACAGATGAATGTTTACGTCATTCCTAAGGGCTTTTGTGTAGACGCATATAAGGTTCTGGTACAGGACCCAGAGATGTGGAGAGCATATTTAAATACAATTATCTATGTTATTCCAACTACAATATTGATGCTCACAACTTGTGTGCTGGTTGCATATCCGCTGACTTATAAGCGCCTGATGGGAAGAAAATTTGTTAACATGTTTTTGTTAGTTCCGATGTACTTCGGCGGCGGTATGATTCCAACCTTCTTGTTAATCAATAAGTTAGGCTTGTATGACAATCCACTTTCCCAGATTCTTCCAGTTTGCTTTTCCATATGGAACATCATTCTGGTAAAGGCATTTTTTAGCAGTATTCCAGAGAGTCTTCGTGAAGCTGCAAAGATCGACGGTGCTAATGTATATCAGATTTTGCTTAAGGTATACCTGCCATTGTCAAAGCCAATCTTAGCCGTAATCGCTGTGTATACAATCGTTGGTGTATGGAACAGCTGGTTCAACGCTATGGTATACCTGCCACATACTAGTTGGCAGCCGCTTCAGCTGTATCTGCGCCGCGTATTAATCGAGAATACAAAGCAGATCACTGAGGTATTAAGTCCGTCAGCTGCACAGGAGCTGGCGAGAAAACAGATGAGCAATGCACAGTTAAAATATGCTATGATCATATTTACAACACTGCCAGTATTGTTCACTTATCCATTCTTCCAGAAATATTTTGTAAAGGGTGTCATGCTTGGCTCCTTAAAAGAGTAAGAGGAATGCCGACACACTTCATATATGTTGTGTGTCGGCATTTTTGCATAAAGATAAAAACGCGCAGAGCGCAGAAAAGAGGAAACAATGGAGCTGATTCATTATTATGAGGATCTAAATACGCTGCACGTGGGAACAGAGAAGCCACGCTGCTACTACCTTCCGAAAAAGACAGATGGAACAGATTCATACCGTTTGTTGAGCGGTAATGACTGGCGCTTCTTTTATTATCCAAATCCGCAGAGCGTGGATGAAAAGTTTGTTCTTAAAGATTATGAAAATCTAGATTATGTGATGATGGATGTACCATCCTGCTGGCAGTCAAAGGGCTATGACTATAAGCATTATTCGGGTGGTGCATTTGTCATACCATATGATCCGCCGTATGTGCCAGATGAGAATCCATGTGGTGCTTATTATAAGGATTTTGATGTATCTAATGAGGAATTAGAAAAAGATTTGTATTTGTACTTTGAAGGAGTAGAGGCAGGATTTTATGTATGGGTGAATGGTCAGTTTGTTGGCTACAGCCAGGTGTCACACAGTCCTAGCGAGTTTGATATTACGCGCTTTGCCAAAGCAGGAAAGAACCGTCTGGCAGTACTTGTGTTAAAGTGGACTGATGGAACGTATCTTGAAGCACAGGATAAGTATCGCTACAACGGAATTTTCCGTGATGTTATATTGATTGCTCGTCCAAAGAGCGCAGTAGTGGACTACACTGTGCGTACCACTTTGTCAGAGGACAACACAAAGGCAGAGGTTTTTGTAAGACTTGATTCATACAAAGGTTTGCCGAATGTGACAGTAAGCTTATTTGCACCAGATGGCAGTAAGTTGGCAAATGAAACGCTTGTGACAGAAAATAATGATCTAGAAACTGTGTTTAAAGTGAATGATCCAATTTTGTGGAATGCTGAGCATCCAACTTTATACAAACTAGTTTTGTCTACTGATGATGAGGTCATTGAGCAAAAAGTCGGTATTCGCGAGGTTGAAATAAAGGATGGCGTCATGCTTTTAAATCATCGCCAGGTAAAGCTTCTTGGTGTAAACCGTCATGACAGCAGCCCAACAGATGGATACACGGTATCAAGAGAGCATGTAGTGCGCGATCTTACGATGATGAAAAAGAACAATATCAATGCAATCCGCACAAGTCATTATCCGAATGCACCGTGGTTTACTGAGCTTTGCAATGAGTATGGCTTTTACGTGATTGCAGAGGCTGATTTTGAGACACATGGAACGATGGATCTTGTTGGTGAAGAGCCGATTTATAGAAAGTTTGGAAAGATTGTTCAGGATCCGGCTTTCCACGATGCGATTGTAGATCGTATGATGTTAAACGTAATTCGTGACAAGAACGAAAGCTGTGTTGTTATCTGGTCTCTTGGAAATGAAAGCGGTTATGGAAAGAATCTGATTGATGCTGGAAAGTGGACGAAGGAATATGACCCAACACGTCCAGTTCACTATGAAGGAGCAACTTGGGCACCTCCAGGAATCGAGAATGATCAGTCTTGTCTTGATATGGTAAGCCGCATGTACCCGACTGTAGAGACAATTAAAAAGTATCTTGCAGACCCTACTAGCGTAAAGCCATTTATCTTGTGTGAGTTTGTTCACGCAATGGGCAATGGCCCTGGTGACATTGAGGACTATCTGGAAGTCATCTTACCAGAAAAGCGAATTATCGGCGCATTTGTCTGGGAATGGTGTGATCATGCAACATATGAAGGAAAGACACCAGATGGAAAGGACAAATATTTCTATGGTGGTGATTACGGTGAATTCCCACATGATGGAAATTTCTGTATGGACGGACTTGTTTATTCAGACCGCCGCCCGCATACTGGACTGTATGAGTGGAAAAATGCAATTCGCCCAGTAAGAGCCACACTTCAGGAAATCAGTCCACTAAAGGTATCATTGTGGAATCGTCTTGACTTCACAAATCTTGATGATGCTGTAACAGTAACATATGAGATTAAGGAAGAAGGAAGACTGCTTTCACATGGAAGTGTTGCAGTACCTTCAATTGAACCACATGAAAAAGGCTTTGTTCTGATTCCAGAGACACCAAAGACAAATAAAAATACTTATCTTAAGCTGACCTACACAGCAAAGCAGGGAACTGCTCTTGCAGGAGAGGTACTTGGCTTTGATCAGATTGCTTTGTTTGAGGAGCAGGATGAAGTGCTCACACCTGTATCTAAGACTGTGTTGCCGGCATTTGCTTCATGGAGTGTAAATGAGACGGCGGATATCTATGAGCTGACAAGAGACGGAGAGTGTATTGTATTTGATCGCCATATTGGAACATTTGCAAAGATCGTTAAAGATAATGAGAACCAGATTTCTGAGCCAATGCGTTTTCTGACCTTCCGTGCGCCGACAAATAATGACTCGGCAGTATCAAAGGAGTGGAGAATGGCAGGATACGACAGAAGTACAGTAAAGGTATATGGGACATCTATTCAGGAAACAGATGGCGTAATCGAGATTCATAGCAGATTCTCTATTGCATCTCCAGCTAAGCAGCCATTTCTTCGCCTTCAGGCAGTATGGAAAGTTGATCTTGAGGGAACCATTTATCTTTCCTTAGATGGAAACTTTGACAAGGTATTCCCATATCTTCCGCGATTTGGTCTTGGATTAAAGCTTCCAAACGATAAGACCGATGTAACATACTACGGATATGGTCCATATGAAAGTTATTCCGATAAGCATCGTGCATCTTGGGTAGATCGTTTTGATACAACAGTTGATGATATGTTTGAGGATTACGTTTTCCCACAGGAAAATGGAAGCCATTACAACTGTCAGTATGCATTTGTTGGAAATTTGTACGCAAAGGGCAAAAAGCCGTTCAGCTTCCAGGCATCACGCTACAGTGAAAAGGAGCTTGACGAAAAGGCACATAACTTTGAGCTTGTTCCATCTGATGGCATTTACGTGGCGCTTGACTATAAGCAAAGCGGAATTGGTTCTAATTCCTGTGGTCCGAGACTGGCAGAGAAATATCAGATTCGCGAAGAAAAAATTGAGTGGGAGATAAGCCTTCGATTTGACAATAAGAATTAAGCGAAAGTGCAGTAAATAAAAATATGGTTTTGAATATTTAGAGGATATTGAAGCAGCTATGTGAGGAGAGTAAAAAACGATATATAATGGGATGAAAAAAACTTCCCCTATGCGCAGAATCTGTTGTATAATGGCAATAGATTCTGCGCTTTTTTGCGTATAAAAAACGGCGAAAAATGGAGGGAGACAGAATATGGGACTGACAATTCTGCTGGTGGACGATGACCAGATTCTGACAGAAAAAACAAAAAATTCATTAAATTGGGACAGTCTTGGCATCGGTATGGTGTTTACTGCAAATAATATCCATGAGGCAAAGGGAATTTTAAAGGTATACAAGGTAGATATTCTTCTTTGTGATGTGGATATGCCTATGGGAAGCGGTCTTGAGCTTGTGGAGTGGATACGTGAGGAAGGGATGGAGATAAAATGCATCTTTTTGTCGAGCTATGCAAACTTTACTTATGCACAGAAGGCGCTTCGATTAGGTTCTGTTAATTATCTGCTAAAACCAATTTCCAATAAAGATCTTGAGGCGGAGTTAAATACAGTATGTGATGAACTGTTGAAAGAGCATACAAATCTGAACAGTCAGGAGAAGAAACAACGTGAGGAAGTGTGGAAAAAGGTGTTGGTGCAGGCACTTTCTGATGGTGTTGGTACGTCAAACACCAGTAGTTTATCAGATGCTCAATATAGTGAACTCTATCCATCTGTGCAGCCAATTACACTTGTTCTTGCAGGGCTTTAGAAATCTGGTTAGAAAGATCCAAGCACTAAAAATTACGATTTACGAGAAGGAGCTTAATGAAAAACAGATTGAGCTTGAGTTTGCGCAAGAGCAGATAAGGCCGCACTTTTTCCTAAATTGTATAAGCCTGATACATGGAATTGCAGACAACAAGGGTGAAACAGATATTGTTACTATTACTTCCATTTTGTCTGATTATAATGATTCAGCGCAGAAAACCCCGGCCGTTCGCAAGAACGTCCGAGGGATGAATGCGCCGATTACAAACAACGCAACCATCATTCCAACAGGGTTTTCTTCTGGAATTGTTGGTTTTTCTTGGCCTGATGTTCTTCAGAACGCTGTGATTCGATGTATTGCTTTACTGTTTCAAGAGAAACACTTCCGGTAGTTGCGATAAAGTAGCTGCGGCTCCAGAATGAGGTATCGTCCCCATAGATATACTGTTTGATCTGTTCCGGAAAACGCTTGCGCATCTCTCTGGATAACTGAGTCTTGATGCTTCTTACAAAGACGGATATGTTGGTATTCGGTGGCAGTGATACCAGCAGGTGGATATGATCTCTGTCTGTCTCTGCGGATAAAACTTTTCCACGGAACTGCTCTGCCATATGATTCGAAAAATCTTTCATGGCAGCACTCATTTCGTCGTTAATCACAGGCTTTCGGTAATGTGTGACGAAAATCATATGATAGGTAAGACAGTAAACACAATGCTGTCCCCTGTTGTACCCGTCTTTCTTTACTTTGTCCTTTTGGTCTTTGTTGACACCATTCTTATTTGTTCTCATAATAGTACCTCTCTCGTTTCAAAATAAAACAATTCAAGAAAATTACATATTGCTTGATTTTACCTATATTTTATCGTATAATATAAGTGTAGTCAACTACATTCTCACGTTTTTGAAAAGGAGGGCCTTTTATGCATACCATATCAATCTTTGTGGATCAGAACAGGATGCCAAAGCTGGCATCTTATTTCGAGTGCCAGACTCACCTTGCAAAAAAACTGCGAAATTCAGCAAACTTTATCATTCGTAACCTGCGTACCGGATTGAAAAAAGATCCGGTTGACCGCACTTCCAATGAAAATGAGGTCATAGAGACTGTACGTATTGGCATTGAGATGGCAAATGAAAAGCTTCAGAAAGATGTTGACCGACTCACGAAGCAGCTGCAGAGTCTGCCTGCAAGCGACCCGGCCCGCACAAAGATCCAGAAGCGCATCGACAACAAACAGAAAAACCATCCGATCATGCCAACGTCCGATCACTGGATGCTCACATATGAGACATTGGATGCGGTGATGAAGAATACAAAGAATCCTGACTACTATGCGATGCCGTCGCAGGCAAATCAGCAGGTGCTTCGAAAAGTCCTCAAAGACTGGAAATCACACTTTGAACTGTTGGCATCGTATCGTCAAAATCCCGGAAAGTTTAAGGCACAGCCAAAACAGCCGGGATACATCAGGACACCTTACACGACCGTTACCTTTACCAATCAGGTTGCAAAGCGGTCTGATATCAAAGGAAAAATGCACATCACATTTCCACGCTGCCTGGTGCCGCTTTGTGTTGGAAAGCCGGAAGGTTCTTATGTCAGAACGGAAGTCAAGCCCTGCTACGGCGGATATATGGTATATGTGACATTTCAGGATGCCGTCAAAATGCCGGAAGCACCGACAAATCCCACAAGGATTCTCGGACTTGATCCAGGGCTTGACAACTTTCTGACCGCGCTGACAAACTTCTCGGCAACTCCGTTCATCATTGACGGACACTGGTTAAAATCCATCAATCAGAACTTTAACCGCAGACGTGCAGCTTTGATGTCAGAACTGACAAAAGGGATGGATTCCACGAAATCCGTGAAAAACTCTGCCCGACTGAACCGTATATCAAAGAACAGAGCCTGTCAGATAGACGATTTCTTTTACAAGACAGCTCACTATATCGTGGATTTATGCCTGAAAAACAAAGTAGAGGTCATCGTCTGCGGACACAACAAAGACCAGAAGCAGAAAATCAACCTTGGTGCCAACAACAATCAGCACTTTGTCAGTATTCCATACACAAGATTTTTCTGGATACTGACCTGTGTTGCAGCAAAGGCGGGTATCCCGGTCATTGAAACAGAGGAATCATATACGTCCAAGGCAAGTCTGATCGACAAAGATCCGATTCCTGTCTACAAAGAAGGGGATCGTCTGGAATATCATTTTTCAGGGAAACGAATCTCCCGTGGACAGTACGAATCAAAGGAAGGTACGATTCTGAATGCGGATGTCAACGGTGCAGGAAATATCATTCGCAAGGTGTATCCAAATGCATTTGATACTGTCAGTGACTTCTCCTACACGAATAAAACGGTTATTCGAGTTACCAGAGAAGTACTCTGCCATGCGAAGCACAAGAAAAAACACGCCAGACCACAAAGAAAACGTGGTATGAACCGATGGCTGCATCATCGCAGACAGGAACAGAAGCTTGTCTATTTTGAGCTATTCAAAGCAAGCAGTGCCAGGGATAAGACCAGGTATATCGAGGAGTCAAAACAAAAAGCCGCCCAAAAGACGGCTTAAAGGTAAACCCGTAACAGGGTGTAGAGGGCTTGTGATGGCCCTTTGAGGCGTTCTACCATGTCTCAAGAAGCCCCGCCCGTTCGCAAGAACACGTGTGGGAGTATCACTCGCAACGATATCACAAAATTAAAAGTAGATGCAATCGTTAATGCTGCAAACAGTTCTCTGCTTGGCGGAGGTGGTGTAGATGGCTGTATTCATAGGGCAGCAGGTCCAGAGCTTCTTGCAGAATGCAGAACATTAAATGGGTGCGAAACAGGAAGCGCAAAGATCACAAGAGGGTATAAGCTTCCTTGTAAGTATGTGATCCATGCCGTTGGTCCGCGCTGGCAGGGTGGAAAATATCATGAAAAGGAACTTTTGGAATCCTGCTATCGCACATCACTGGAACTTGCAAAAAAATACGAGTGCGAATCTGTTGCGTTTCCATTGATTTCGTCTGGAATATACGGCTACCCCAAAGATCAGGCATTAAAAGTGGCTGTAGATACAATTCAAGTCTTTTTGATGGAACAAGAGCTTAAAGTATATCTTGTCATTTTTGATCGTAATTCATATCAGATCAGCGAAAAACTATTTGATGATATTGCGTCTTATATAGATGATCGCTATGTAGAAGAACATGTTGATCGGGCAGCGGAAGAGGCACGGTATCTTGCGACTGAGGAAGAGATAACTAGAGAGGAAGACGTTTTTCTAAAGGCAGTATATCCTGGAAAAAAGAAAACATTAGAGGAAGCGTTGAAGCAGCTTGATGAGAGCTTTTCGCAAATGCTTCTGCGAAAGATTGATGAGAGTGGAATGACAGACGCTCAGTGCTATAAGAAAGCAAATATTGATCGAAAATTGTTTTCTAAGATTCGCTCCGATAAGTTTTACAAGTCGTCCAAGACAACAGTTCTAGCATTTGCATTAGCGCTGGAATTGCCGCTTTCAGAGATGCAGGACATGCTTCAAAAAGCAGGTTTTGCGCTTTCTCATTCAAGCAAATTCGACATTATTTGACAATGTGAGTGAGGTCTTGCATGATCGCGTAAATGTGAAGGATATTCAGCCAATGACAGAACACGACTATACGGTACGAGGAACAACAGCTTTACTAGATGCAATTGGAGGAGCAATTCATCATATTGGAAATGTCCACAAGTATGCACGCCAAGAAGATGTACCAGAGCACACCATGTTTGTAATCACGACAGACGGAATGGAAAATGCCAGCCGGTATTACAGCAGTGACAAGGTCAAGAAGATGATCGAGCGCCAGAAGGTAAAGTATGGCTGGGAATTTCTTTTCCTGGGAGCAAATATCGATGCAGTAGAAACAGCAAGTCACTTTGGCATAGGAGCAGACCGTGCCGTCAACTATAATAGTGACAGTGAGGGAACAGCATTAAATTATGAAGTAGTCAGTGATGCAATTTGTTCTGTAAGATGCAGTGCACCGTTAAAGTCAGACTGGAAGAAACGGATAGACGAGGACTATAAGAAGAGGGGGAGAAAGAAGTGATTTGATCTGGAAATTGAAGCGCCTTTCTTGTATAATGGACTCATCTGAAGAAAACGAATGAAAGGAATGCATATGAGCGATAAAAAAATAGTGTCAAAGAGCAAAGATGCCTACATAAAAAGAAAAAAGGATATGAATTTTCAAAGCGTGGAATCTATGCAGTCCGTTGTTAATGTTGTGAATGAGGCGGCAGCCGCTTTAAATGATAAAAGGCGTACCATTAGAGAAAGTGCAATACCAGAGGTGCTTGCGGGTGCTTTGGGAGCAGGAATTGGTGGAGTTGGCTCTTTTGCAGCACTTTATGGTCTTGGCGTAGTAGGCTTGTCAGCTGCAGGTATTACATCTAGTTTGGCAACGGCAGGTACAATTGTTGGTGGTGGAATGGCAGCTGGAGTATTTGTGCTTGCAGCACCGGTAGCCATACTTGCAGCTACAAGCGTAGGTGTTGCATCACATTTAAAAAATAAGCAACTAAGACGAGAAAAAGAACGTTTGTATAAAGAAGCGTTGAAAAAACATGACGCCATAATAAAAGCAATGAAGGCAGATGCGGATGCAGATAAGGAACGTTTGGATTATCTCCAAAGTCTGAATATTTTGTTGCAGCAGGCAATCAAAGACTTGAGGCACGATCTGGGCTTCACAGCATAATGTGAAGCCTGAATTTGAGAAAAGAAGGCCGACGATGAGTAAATATAAATATTCTAAAACAGAACAGCAGATAAATAATGTTCTGAAATATCATGATGAAGAACTGAAAAAAATCAAAACTGAACAACCTTCTATGTCTGAACTTGATAGCAGAATTCAAGAAAGCGAAGACTTGCTTCGAATGCTTGGGTACACGAAAATGCCGATACTATCAAAGCGAGAAGAATCAAAGAGAGTGATGGTGGTACCTTCATGGGAAGATTTATGTATGGAAGCAGAGAATGCTGTTGGTAAAGGAAATGTACTTGAATCAATTTTCACAGAGGCGGAACTTAAAACAAATGCCAAAGAAATCCGTATGCTGAATGAGGAATTTGAACAGCTCCATCATTTGGACAAATACGATATTTCAATCAGTGTCGTTGCAGGGATACTTGCAGCTACTGTTGATATTCTGCTGGTAGGTATTCCACAAAAGACATCAGAAGGCTTGAAAGGCGGCCCACTCTCAAATTATGTCAGAGAGTGGTTTGACAAAAGATTCCCAGCGGAAGAGATGGAAAAACTGGCTAATTCAAAAGTCAGTAAAGTGCCATATGATGCACAGGACAATCGAAATACCACTATATATGTAGGAGGACTATCTACCTATTATCATCGGTTGCTTTCACTTGGGCATGATCCTTTGCTTGGTCTTATTTTTGGTGTGGTTGACATTCTGACAGGCAGAATGACCACGATTGATAAAACAGGAAAAATTGTGTCACAGGTTATGGAAAATTATGCTGATCGAAAAGAAACAGATATTTTTGTGGCTATAGCAAAACAGATTATACATTTCAAGTCTGATATTACAACATCGATGGGACTTCCGGCACCTTTGATGGGATTATTTAACTTCCTGCAGTTTGGCAGTATTGGAGAAGAAGAACAGACAATAGCAGAAATTGTACAGGGAATGTACTATGAGGGGTATGACTTTATTCATTTCTGTACATTATCCATTCCTATCATGATTGTTGAAGTTATCACACGCATCGGCTATGGTATTAAACGAATAAAGGAAGGTCATTCCATAAAGGATTCAATTCCATTTTCGCTGAACAGGGAAAAACATCCAAAACTTGGAACAATGCTTTTTATCGGACATTCTGCAGCAACGGTAGCAAATGCTGGAAAAGTATATTTTATGAAGGATCCTATGGTGATTAATTATCCTCAATGGATGGCTTTTGCCAAGTATTCGTATCAGCAATTAAAATGGGTTTTGCTTCATAAAGCAAATGCACGAGATGCTTATGTAGGTGGGATTTTGTGTGAGAAAATGGACGAGGTTTTTAACTCGACCAATGAAACCTTTGATGAAATCTCAGCAAATTATATTGTTGTATTCGAATAAGGAAAGCAGGGAGAACAGGAGACTTGCCATGAACATTACAATAGTACGTTCAAATCGAAAGACGCTAGCAATTCAGATCAATCCAGATTTATCGGTGACGGTGCGAGCACCAATATACGCGTCTCAAAGAGAGATAGAGCGTATTTTAAAAGAAAAAGAAGGCTGGATACAAAAGCATATCGAGAAGATCAGAGAGATGGAAGAAAAGAAGAAAGAAACACAAGGCGAGTCTGTGAAAAGTGAGTATTTGACAAATGAGGAGATAAAAAAACTTGCAGACAAAGCCTTGCAGCACATTCCGAAGCGAGTAAGCTATTTCGCAAAGCATATCGGTGTTACATATGGAAAACTGACTTAACCCAGCGGCAAGCCACTGTGGTTCCATTGACGGAGTTCTAGTGCCT
>OIXA01002819.1_pt1 | contig 19273 bp, 18 predicted proteins | sample 1587721 | NCBI WGS metagenome assembly OIXA01 (sample SAMEA3888900, study PRJEB22519) | human gut metagenome | biome: human gut; feature: human-associated habitat; material: faeces | place: Denmark | collected 2013 | reverse complement strand
CAGGAAATGCGGCCCGGCTCTTTTTCTTCCAGTTCTTTTAAAAGATCCACCGTGCCGTCCGTGGACCCGCCGTCCACAATAATGTGCTCGATATTCGGATAGGTCTGTTTTTTCACCTCTGCGAGAATCCGCTTCAGATTTTCAATATCATTATAGGTAGTGGTTACTACCGATACTTTTGGAAATGTATTCATCTATTCTCCCTGACCCCACAGCCTGTGATACAGCGCTGCATATTCCATAAAACGGTCATTTTTCTCATATTGTACCGCCCTCGTAAGGCAGTCTTCTTTTCTCATGGGATGCTCCCGTTCGGCAAGGATTGCCTGCAGCAATGCCTCTGCATCTCCTTTTCTCACCACCCGGCCACAGGTCGCATCAAGGCTTTCCGGGCTTCCTCCGGTCTCAAAGGTAATGACCGGCGTTCCGCAGGATAATGCCTCCAGATTGGTGGTCGGAAAATTATCTTCCAGCGTGGCATTGACAAACACATCTGCCATGGAATAGTATCCAGCCAGTTCTTCCGCATTTTCCGTCCGGGTGATGCCAATGATCTCTTCTGGCAGTTCCCTGATCTGCTTTTCGTTTAATCCAATCAAAATGATCTTACAGTCTTCCGGCAGTTTTTTCGCAAGCCCGCAGAAATAAGATAGTCCTTTCCGCCGCTCCCACACATTGGCCACGCCCAGGATCACGAATCGGTGCTCCAGCCCCAGTTTTTTCCGAAGATCACTCTTTGTTGGCTTGAAGATCATCTGATCTACCCCATTGGGAATAACCTGTACTGGATAGTCTTTTAAGAAAGACTGTTTCACTTCGTCCGCCAGCCATCGGGAGGGCGTCACAATGGTAAGGTTCGCCACACCGGTAAAGGCCGCCTTTTTTCTTTTATAATTGTTCGCCGTATTATTTTTAAATAATGCATAAGGATAAGTATTTCGATACTCTTTGCAGTCTTTGCATCCATCCCGCCACTGTCCACAGTTGTTATAATCATAGAACGCACAGTGCCCGGTGTAAGGCCAGCAGTCGTGAAGGGTCCAAAGGATTTTGATTTGAGAATGCTTTTTCAACCATTTGAAGAGCAGTTCAATATTTAAATAGTAGCCATGCAGATTGTGCAACCAAATCACATCAGGCCGGAAATGCTCGATTTGTGAAAGCAATCGCTGTGTTGCCGCTCTGGAGCCATACCCATTCAAATCGAATAAGCGCGTAATTCCTGCGTGAAACAAATAATCCGGCTTTGTGCCGATTTGAATCAATTGTGCCGCACCGTTATCTGCACATGTTCTTCCATATGCAGCAGCACATTCATGGCCCTCGTTTTTGAGCTGTTCACATTTATCTGCGATAATTCTGCCTGTACTTCCAAATCCGTAGACAGAGTTAATGAATAGGTATTTCATGAAAAACAATTCCTTAGTTGGCCGTGCGTAATACGTTCTTGAACAAGGTGGCATACTTGTTCAGGCCGATGCCCTTTGCATACTTTTCCGTGTATAGTCTCACTGCATTGCCGGACATTTTTTCGCACAGTTCCGGGTCCTGATACAATTGCAAGATATTCTGGGTGAGTTGCACACCATTTCCTACATCTGAACATAGCCCGATTTCAGAATACAAAGCATCCTTTGATAAGTAGGAGCTCTGTTCCGCAACAGCCAGAATTGGCAAACCGCCCTGGAGATAGCTATAATATTTACTGGGGGCACACATACCGGTCAGCCCCTGTTCGAGACTGACAATACCGCAGGAACTGGCAGCGACCGCATGCTCAAAAGCAGTTCCGGTAAGGAAATCGCAGATTCTGACATTGGGAAGCCGCTCTGCCGCCTGTCGGACTGATGGCATCTTGTTTCCGTGACCGGCAATTAAAAATTTGATATTCGTGTGATCTGCCAATTGATCCATTGCCTGAATCAAGGCTGTTTCATCCTGACAGATACCGATGTTGCCAAAGTAGGCAACGATAAAGTCCTCATCTGTATATCCCAACTCAGCCCGTGCTGTGGATTTTCTGCCAGCTGTTGCTTCATGCGCCCAATTGGAAATGGTGACAACGCGATCCGCGGAAAGCTCAGGCCGATGGCTGAGAAGGTATTCCCGCATCTCATTGGTCAATGCAACAACGGATTCGGCGCGTTGAAAGAGGTTTCTGTTGATTCGCTGCATCACGTTTGAAACGGTGCTGCCTTCTCTCAGACTGCCCGAGGCGTAGGCAACTTCCGGATAAACATCGTAGGACACAAAGATGATTTTCGTTTTAAAGAGTCTATTGGCCAAAATTGCAGCAATAGGAAGTACCGGTGGATTCGAATAGACAATAACCGCTTGGTAGTCCTTAATTTCGAAAATATGGAGCAAGACCGAGAGTGTAAAAGAAAAATAGTTGATCAGTCTTCCAAGCCTACTGTGTCGGCTGAGCTGCATATAGTGAAGCCGGTGAATGGAAACGCCATCCTTCGTCTCTCTAACTGGAACCTCACCGCTGGTGTTATATTCCCTTGGGTAGCCGCACAAGGCACCGACAGAGTATCCGTTTTGCGCCAAATAACTGGCAGTATCAAAAGGGAGTGTTGCGGAGGAGTTATATTCTGGATAGAAAAACTGGCAGAGGAAAAGGATGTCACGCTTCATTTTTTCACGATCTCTCTTACTTTTTTCTTATTCCGGTTTAAGAACCCTAACGCGCAAAGATCACCTGGCACCCTCATGAGAAAAAACGATATGTACAGTCTTTAAGAGGCACCTGATATCAAGAATGATGGATTGGCGTTCAATGTATTCCATATCGTAGATGATTTTTTCTTCCGGTTTCAGTGAGTATCCGCCGTTTACCTGTGCATACCCGGTCAGCCCCGGCGTGACCATCAGGCGGTTGGAGAATCCCGGAATATATTTCTCAAATTCTCGGTAGAAATAAGCACGCTCCGGCCGCGGGCCGACGAAACTCATGTCGCCGCGCAGGATGTTATAGAACTGAGGAAGCTCGTCCAGCCGGGTGCGTCTGAGAATTTGGCCGAAGTGTGTGCATCTTGGATCCTGTTCATCTGCCCACTGCGGGCCGTTTTCCTCTGCGTCAAGACGCATTGACCTGAATTTATAGATCATAAACGGCTTCCCATGGAGACCGAGCCGCTCCTGCTTAAAAATTGGGGAACCTGGCGAGTCCAAAGTGATGATCAATGCAATGATTAACATCGGGATTGCCAGAATCAGCAGGCCCAAGAAAGAACATACTATGTCAAAAGCACGCTTCGTTATCAGGTACAGCTTCTTTTGCTCCAGTACAGGTTTTGCTATTTGAGTGATTACATCGGCGGAGCTCTCCTCTGTCAAACAGCTGCTCGCTGTTGTTGTCACATATCCCACATCCCTATTTAATATCTACCTCCCCACAAGACCCCAGCGGTTCAGCAGGAAGCCGCATCAGCGGAGCTTTCGTGGAGTTTGCCACTCCACGTGTAACGCAAAACATAGTTATTCTTCCGTATTATAGCACATTGCATATTCAAATGCAATTGAATCGACAAAGAAATGGAAGAAAAAAAGTATGTTTTTGTCAACTTACGTTAATTTTTTGCGGAGAATTACGTTGACTTAAAGTTCAGCGCAGTCATCCCAGCAGTCTGGATGAAATTAAAATAAGATCCACACCCAACATAATCACTGCACAAGGAGGAATTACAAAATGGCAAAGGGTGAGAATATCTTCAGACGGCGGGACGGTCGCTGGGAGGCTCGGTATATCAAGGGTCGTGAGCTATCCGGAAAAATCAAGTATGGATACTGTTATGGAAAAACATATCGGGAAGCCAAAGAGAAAGCCGCAAAGCGCAAAGCAGCTTTGGCAAATGGAGCTCCCTTACCGACAGCCAGAACGCAAAAACCGTTCTCCAGCTATTGCTTGGAATGGCTACATACAAAGAAATGCACGGTGAAAGAATCGACGTATATTAAATACAGCACCGCGGTCAATAAGCACATCATTCCAAAGCTCGGCGTGTGCCACCCTCTGGGCTTCACGACGGAACTGATGGACGATTTCATCAAAGAACTGCAATTCGAAGATGAGCTGGCGCCGAAGACGGTGCATGATATTCTAGTCGTGCTGCATGGCATTTTGAAGTTCGCTTCCTCGAAGTTTGCAGGCTCATTTCCCGCGGTGGAGATCAACTATCCGAAGATCGGCAAGAAGGAGATGCGCGTTTTGTCCAGAGAAGAGCAGGCGCGCCTCGTTGCCTATCTACATGAGGATCTGGATTCGTGCCGATTTGGTATCTTGCTGGCGCTATGTACAGGCATACGAATTGGTGAACTCTGTGCACTGCAGTGGGAAAGTGTTTCTACAAACGATAAAGCTATCCGAATTGCAAAGACCCTGCAAAGGCTGCATGATATCAGCGTATCGCAAGGTGCTCAAACAAGGATTGTGATTGGTCCGCCCAAAAGCGATACCTCCGTGCGAACGATCCCTATGACGGAATACGCAACCGGGCTTTGCAGGCGCATGAAACCGCAAAGTTCAGCTGCGTATGTTCTGACCGGAACGGAAGCGTTCATGGAGCCGCGGACATTGCAGTATCGATTGGAAAAGTACACGCAGGCATGCGGTCTGGAGGGCGTACATTTTCATACGCTGCGCCACACATTTGCGACGCGAGCTGTTGAGGTCGGATTTGAAGTTAAATCATTGTCAGAAATATTAGGACATGCCTCTGTGACGATCACGTTGGACCGGTATGTGCACGCTTCGCTGGAACTGAAACGGGATAATATGCAGAAATTGAAGGTAGTGGGTCTATGATCTACGCAGTCAAAACTAGTGTAAGTGAATATCATAAAAACGGGAAAAGCCTTGCATAGCAAGGCTTTTTCTTTGTTTTTGTAGCAGAGTGGCAAACTCCACGAAAATACAACTTCGGCTCAGTCCGTAAAATGGAGTACATTAGAAGCCCAGTTGCTTTCTTCACCAAAAATCATCAGCGCATTTCGTTCTAATGATATGTTTCGTCTGCGTTATCCACGCATTTCCATTATAAAGAAATTAATTCCATGTTTCAAGACCGAAATGAATTATTCATCCAGAAAGAGGCAACACGAATTCAACGAATATACGTAAATCTAACGATCACTGCTACACTTGTGACAAAAAAAGCCTACATAAAATGAAAATCCCGCTGCGAAATTTCTCCGCAGCGGGATCAATTTATGCGTTGAAATGCCTGAAAAGCCTTGTATCAAGCGGTTTTCGGGCATAGAAAAACGCCACCGTAATTCTATCGAAATTACGGTGGACTTATGGTCCGAGTGACAGGGTTCGAACCTGCGGCCTGATGGTCCCAAACCACCCGCGCTACCAGCTGCGCTACACCCGGATATGAAATTTCGCAATTTGCGTAAAATAAAGTTTAACATATTCTTTAGAAATGCGCAACGGTTTTCTGCGTTGCAGTTTTCGGGCGCGTGTGGTATGCTCTAAACATCAAATCAGGACTTGTTATGACAGGAGCATCAACCTATGAGAATGCGAAAAAAGCCCAACCTCGTCCCGCGCATGGAGCGCTGCGCGGCCACGCTGATCACTGACCCCGAGGCGCTGCGCGGTCACTGGCTGGAGCACTTCCCTGGCCATCAGGCGCTGCAGCTGGAGCTCGGCTGCGGCAAGGGGCGCTTCACGGCGGACACCGCGGCACAAAATCCGGACATCTTCCTCGCCGCGATTGAAAAAGTTCCGGACGCCATGGTCGTCGGCATGGAGCGCGTGACCGAGCGCGGGCTCGAAAACGTGCGCTTTCTCGACCGGGACGCAGCCAACCTGCTCGACATGTTCGCCCCCGGCGAGGTCTCACGCATCTACATCAACTTCCCCGACCCATGGAAAAAATCCCGCCAGCACAAGCGACGCCTGACCTATGCGGGCTTTCTGGCGCTGTATGCAAACGTGCTGCCGCTCGGCGGCGAGATCTGGTTCAAGACCGACAACGACCCGCTGTTCGCCTTCTCACTCGAGCAGTTCGAGCAGGAGGGCTGGAAGCTGCGCGAGGTCACACACGACCTGCACGCCGACGGCCCTGTCGGCGTCATGACCGACTATGAGGCGAAATTCTACGATCAGGGCATCACGATCAACCGCTGCGTAGCGGTGAAAACGGAGGACACGAAATGCGACTTGTATCCTGGAACGTCAACGGGCTGCGCGCCTGTGTGACCAAGGGCTTTGCGGACACGTTCCGCGCACTGGACGCGGACATTTTCTGCCTGCAGGAGACGAAGCTCCAGCCCGGGCAGATCGCGCTCGACCTGCCGGGCTACCATCAGTACTGGTGCAGCGCCGAGAAAAAGGGCTACTCCGGCACCGCCGTGTTCACGAAGGCCGAGCCGCTCGACGTACAGTATAATCTCGGCCTGCCGCAGCACGATCTGGAGGGCCGCGTGATCACGGCCGAATACCCGGAATTCTATCTTGTGTGCGTCTACACGCCAAACGCCCAGGACGGCCTGCGCCGGCTGGAATACCGGATGAGCTGGGACGATGCGTTCCGCGAATTCGTCTGCTCGCTCGACCGGCACAAGCCGGTCGTCATCTGCGGGGACATGAACGTCGCCGCAGCGGAGATCGACCTGAAAAACCCGAAGCGCAACGTCGGCAACCCCGGCTTCAGCCCCGAGGAGCGCGCGAAGTTTCAGGAGCTGCTGCACGCCGGCTTCACGGACACGTTCCGCGCCCTGCATCCGGACGAGACGGACGCCTACTCGTGGTGGAGCTACCGTTTCCACGCGCGGGAGAACAACGCCGGCTGGCGCATCGACTACTTCCTGTGCTCGGACCGCGCGGCGGAAAAGATCGAGACGGCCAGCATCCTTTCCGACATTTACGGCAGCGACCACTGCCCCGTGGAGCTCGAGATCGCATGGTGAAGATCGGAAACGTCGAGATCTGCGGCCCGCTCACGCTCGCGCCCATGGCGGGCGTGACCGATGCGCCGTTTCGCGCGCTGTGCCGCGCGCAGGGCGCTGCCCTCACCTGCACGGAAATGGTGAGCGCCAAGGCGCTGGTCTATCACGATGAAAAAACGAAGCAGCTGCTCTGGTCGCCGCCGGACGAGCACCCCGCCGCCGTGCAGATCTTCGGCCACGAGCCGGAGGTCATGGCCGAGGCCGCGCCCATGGCGCTGGCATACTCCGGTGCGGACATCCTGGACATCAATATGGGCTGCCCGGTGGGCAAGGTCATCCGCAGCGGCGACGGTTCGGCGCTCATGCGCGATCCCGAGCTCGCCGGGCGCATCATCGAGGCGGTCGTCAAGGCCGTCGATGTGCCCGTGACCGTGAAATTCCGCAAGGGCTGGGACGGCGGAAACGTCAACGCCGTGGCCTTTGCACAGATGTGCCAGCAGGCGGGTGCGGCCGCCATCGCCGTGCACGGGCGCACGCGCGTGCAGATGTATGCCGGCCGCGCCGACTGGGACATCATCCGTGACGTCAAGCGCGCCGTGACGATCCCCGTCATCGCCAACGGCGACATTTTTTCCGGCGCAGACGCGGCGCACATCCTGCGCTACACCGGCGCCGATCTGGCAATGGTCGGCCGCGGCAGCTTCGGCGACCCGTGGCTGTTTGCGCGCGGCAACGCCGCCATCGCCGGCGAGCCGGAGCCGCCGCTGCCGCCGCTGCGCGAGCGGATCGAGGCGGCACTGCATCAGATCGAATTTGCCGCCGAGATCAAGGGCGAACGGCTGGCGTGCCTCGAGGCGCGCAGCCAGTTTTGCTGGTATCTGCGCGGTGTGCCGCACGCCAATGTCTACAAGCAGGAGGTCGTGCACGTCGAGACGCTCGACGACCTGCGGCGCATCACGCGCGCCATCCAGCGCGACTTGCGGGACTGACCGCAGAAAGGCAAGGAAACCATGGACCGGGACGAGGAACGGCGCATCATCGCTCAGGTGTGCGCCGGGGACACCAACGCCTTTGAGGCGCTGGTCGTCGCCTACCAGAAACAAGTGTATAACCTCGCCCTGCGCACCGTCGGCAACGAGGAGGACGCCGCTGACATGACGCAGGAGGTGTTCCTGCGCGCCTATCGGGCGCTGGGCACGTTCCGCGGCGAGAGCAAGTTCTCCGTCTGGCTCTACCGGCTGACGACGAACGTGTGCATCGACTTCCTGCGCAGCCGCCGGCGGCACCCGACCGTGTCGCTCACCGCCTCCGAGGACGACGACGAGCAGCCGCAGTTCGACCTCCCCGCTGACGAGAGCGTCGGCCCGGAGCAGCAGCTGACCCGCAGCGAAATGCGCCGCGCCGTCGCGCGCGGGCTCGACAGCCTGCCGGACGATGCCCGCAAGATCCTCATCCTGCGCGAGCTCGACGGCCTGTCCTATGCCGAGATCGGCAAGGTGCTGCACCTCGAGGCCGGCACGGTGAAATCGCGCCTGTTCCGCGCGCGGCGGCGGCTCTGCGATTTCCTGCTCGCCGACGGGAACCTTCCCGACCGATATGCGTCAAAGCAGACGAAGGGAGGTGCAGACGGATGAGCGCCTGTGAACATTACCAGCAGCAGATCAGCCAGCTGCTCGACGGCGAACTGCCGCCGGAGCAGGCGCAGACATTGCGCGCACATCTGCGCACCTGCCCCGAATGTCAGCGCGTTTATGACGACTTTCTGGCGCTTCAGGCCGCCGTCCGTGACGCGGCCGCCGCGCCACCCGCCGACCTGACCGCGCGCATCATGCAGCAGGTGCGTCAGGAGCCCGTGCCGATGCCGCCGCGCTCCGCCGCCCCGGCACGCCCGGCGCGGCATGTGCAGCCGACGCCCATTCGCAGGGCTGCTCAGCCCCGGCCGGCCGCGCGAAAGCGCCCGGCCGCCGGCCGTACGTCTCCCCTGCTGCCGATCTCGGTCATGGCGGCGTGTCTCGCGCTGATCCTCGGTGCAACGCTCTGGTTCGTGCCGCACAGAAGCCAGCCGAGCGGCGCCGACACTGCGCTCGACAATGCGCAGGCGCCAACCGTGACCCTGTCTCCCTCCGTCAAGGAAGAGGATGCGGATGGTCGGAAGCAGGACAGTCTCCCCGCTCCGGAAAGCGCGCCGGTGCTCGACGACAGCGTCAGCAGTCTGCTTTTCTCCGTCCCGGCGGAAAGCAGCGCGGACAGCACGACACTGCACATCTCCGACCGCAAGACCATCGAGGCGCTGTCTGCGCTTCTGGTGCGGACGCAGCCGGTACAGCCGCTCGATGCCGACCGGACACCGCTGTGTGTGCTGGAAGAGACCAGCGCCGACGGCGTGACCACACGTGTGACCGTCTGGTGCGACGGCAAGGACGTGGTCTTCGTCAGCAGCACGGATACACAGTATTACCGCGTGCCCGACGCCGCCGCAGAGTTTTGCCGGCTGACGGGCCTTCCGGAAAACTGAACACCAGGATCGGCTCCTTTGACCCGGCAGGCAAACGCCTGCCGGGTTTTCACTTGCACGCGCTCCCGCTCCCCCACTCGCCATTTTTCAATCATTTGCTGCAAAACGACGACAAAAAACCACAATTTTTCGAACATCCTTGGCAACCATTTACTTGAAACACGCGAAAACGTGTGTTATAATTTATCTTGTCTGCTTGTACCTTGCTATTTTCGTAACAAACAGATGTATTTCTTAACAATGTGGTGTCTTTTGCCATTAGGAGGATAATGACTCGTGAAACGTATCAAAGTATCGAACAATGTCATCAGAAGAATGCCCCGCTATCTCCGGAAGCTTGACGATCTGAATGCTGCCGGGATCGAGCGCATCTCTTCCGGCGAGCTGGGCCGTCAGATGGGCCTGACCCCCTCGCAGATCCGTCAGGATTTCAGCTGCTTTGGTGAGTTCGGCCAGCAGGGCTATGGCTACAACGTTGTGGCGCTGCGCGGCGAAGTCGCCAAGATCCTGGGCATGGATCGCAACTACTCGGCCGTTCTGGTCGGCGTCGGCAACATCGGCCGCGCGCTGGTGGAGAACTTCTGCTTCGAGCAGTACGGCTTCACCCTCAAGGCCGCGTTCGACATCAACCCCGACCTCATCGGCAAGGAAATGCACGGCATCGCAGTGCATGACTTCTCCACGCTCGACGACATTCTTGCCGAGCTCCAGCCGGACGTCGCCGTTCTCTGTGTGCCGAAGGCCATGGCCAACGACGTCGCCAATGAGATCTGCTCCGTCGGCGTGAAGGCCATCTGGAACTTCACGAACACGGAACTGCAGATCAAAGATGCCGACCCGATCATCGAAAACATCCACTTCTCCGACAGCCTGCTGGCGCTCGGCTACTACATTGCCGAAAGCCAGGACGAGGCCGAGGCCCGCGCTGCGAAGAACAAGAAGGCCTGACAGCCCGCAAAGGAGGTCTGCCCCTTGAAAATCAAGCGACTGATCTCGTTGCTGCTGACGCTGATGCTGCTTGCCGGCACGGCGCCCGCTCTGGCTGCCGACGCCGGCAGTCGGCAGGATCCGCTGCTGTCGCACAGCTTTGTGGACAGCTGGTCGTCTGCGGTGCTGAGCCACGCCGAGGCCACGGCGCATTCCGCCGCGCAGGCCGCACTGGACAAAGCCCTGCAGACGCATGACGCGGCGCTGCACAGTACCGCCGCCAAGAGCCGCATCTGCACGCTCAACGCCGGCAGCACGGTCGCGCTCAAGACCGGCGACTGCTTCACCGTTCTGAGCGGGAGCGCCGGCGTGACCATTTCCGCCGGTGTGCTCGTCGACACGACCGACGGCAAAAAGGCCGCCTCCGGCGCGCTGCACACGGCGCACCGCTACATCGCCTGTGAAAATCTGCGGGCGACCATTACCTGCGAGCAGACCGTCTCGCTGCTTTTGTCAGCGAGCGCTTCCGTCACGCGCTTCGTGGATGTGCCAGCCGGTGCATGGTACGCTGATGCCGTGGAATACGTTGCTGCCAACGGTCTCATGGGCGGTGTCGGCGGCCGATGTTTCGCGCCGAATGACGCGCTCACGCGCGCCATGTTCGTGACGGTGCTGGGCCGGCTTGTGCAGATCAACGAAGCGGACTACACGAGCGTTTCCTTCACCGATGTCACGCCCGGGAGCTGGTACGCGCCGTATGTCGAATGGGCCGCGCAGCAAAACATCGTCAACGGTATGAGCAGCGGACGCTTTGAACCGAACACGCCGATCACGCGCGAACAGATGGCGACCATCATCGCGCGCTATGTGCAGAGCACCGGAAAAGCACTTCCCACGATCACCGACCCTGTCACGCTGCGGGATATGAACGCGGTCTCCGACTGGGCGCGCGACGGTGTGGAGCTCATGCGCACGACCGGGATCATCGCCGGTGATGAGCGGGGTTACTTCAACCCACGCGGACTTGCCACGCGCGCACAGGCCGCCACGGTTTTCATGCGGCTGCGGGAAGCGAGCCTGCGCTCGCAAACACAATCATAAAACGATCGGATCGGCGGAGCCAGCGGCTCCGCCGATCTGCACAAAGGAGTTTTCTCATGTCTGATACGATCGCCGCCATTGCGACCGGCAACGTCCTGTCCGCGATCGGCATCCTACGTCTGTCCGGTGACGGGGTGCTCACCGTTATCGACCGCGTGTTTCGCCCGGCGAACGGCCGCCCCATGTCCGAAGCACCGGATCGCAAGCTCGTCTACGGCGCTTTTTGCGACACCGACGGCCAAACGCTCGACCTCTGCCTGTGCACCGTCAGCCGCGCCCCGCACAGCTACACCGGCGAGGACACGGCCGAGCTGCAGTGCCACGGCTCGCCGGCCGTGCTGCGCGCGGGACTGCAGGCGCTGTTCGCCGCCGGGGCGCGGCAGGCGCTGGCGGGTGAATTCACGAAGCGCGCCTTCCTCAACGGCCGCATGGATCTCACGCAGGCAGAAGCCGTCATCGACCTCATCCACGCCGAAACCACGCTGGATGCGAAAAATGCCGCCGGGCAGCTCGGCGGCGCGGTGCTGCGGCGCGCGCAGGCCGTATATGATGCGCTGCAGGACATCGCCAGCCACTACCACGCCGTGATTGACTACCCGGACGAGGACATCCCGGACTTTCAGCTCAGCGCCTACGAGGCCACGCTGACCGACTGCATCGACCAGCTCCAGCGACTGCTGGACACGTTTTCCCGCGCAAATGTGCTCCACGGCGGCGTTCCGGCCGTGATCCTCGGCCGGCCAAACGCGGGCAAGTCCTCCCTGCTCAACGCCCTGCTCGGCTACGAGCGCGCCATCGTGACGGACGTGCCCGGCACGACCCGCGACACGATCGACGCGCGCGTCACGCTCGGCGGCGTGCTCCTGCGCCTGACCGATACCGCCGGGCTGCACGACACGGCCGACCCCGTGGAGGCCATCGGCGTGCACCGGGCACTGGACGCAGCGGCGGACGCGGCGCTCGCCATCGCGGTGTTTGACGCGGCGCGGCCGCTCGACGACGATGACCGGCAGGTCATCGCGGCCGCGCAGGCAGCGCCGGTGCGCATCGCGGTGCTCAACAAGGCCGATCTGCCCGCCGCCGTGCAGCCGGACGCGCTGGCGGCGCAGTTTGACGCCGTGTGCGTGCTCTCGGCAAAAGAGCGCACGGGTCTGGAGGCACTCGAGCAGGCAGTCGCGGAGCGCTTCCCCGCCCCGGACGCGCCGGCCGGCGAGATCCTCACGAACGCTCGCCATGCCGAGGCCATCGGCCGCGCGCTGGAGTCGCTGCGCGCCGCGCGCGAGGCGATGCTGCTGGGCGTGACGCCCGACGCCGTGCTCACGGAGGCCGAGGAGGCCATGGCCGCCATCGGCGAACTGACGGGCGCCTCCATCCGTGAGGACATCACGAACCGCATCTTCGCGCGCTTTTGCGTGGGCAAATAAATTTTTGGGCAGCAAACGGCCGCCGGTCAGAAACCGGCGGCCGTTTCGTATGCAGTTTCAGCGAAACACGATGCCGTTGCGCTCCGACGTGCGCAGGAGCACAACGCCGAGCAGCAGCGCCAGCCCCTCATAGATGCCCATCGTCAGCCAGACAGCGTTGCCGCCAAAAATGGCCGGCACGGCAAAAATGACCGCGCTGTCAAGCAGGAAGCTGCGGCACAGGTTCAAAATGACCGCCTGCTTCGTGCGCTTGGTCGAATAGAGATAGGCCGATATGAGCGTGTTCACGCTCATGATGATAAGGCCCCAGGCATAGCGCGGCATGTACTGCACCGTGCAGGCGAGCGTCAACGCATCGGCACCGAACATTTTGCAGATCGGCCCGCCGACGAACAGCAGCACCACGTTGATGAGCGTGCTGCCGATCAGGTCAATGAGCACGCCCGCGCGAAAATACCACCGGAGCTCCTGCGCGTCCTTCGCACCATAGCTCTGGCCGAGCAGCGGCTGCAGGCCGCTCGAGACGCCAATGAAGATAGCCGCGGAAAACGACGCCACGTAGCAGATGATCGAATAGGCGTTCACGGCCATGTCGCCAAGGCGGCCAAGCAGGACGTAGTTCGTACACAGCGTCGCCACCGGGACGGCAAACTGCGCGATGGCCTCCGGCGTACCGCGCAAAAGCAGCTTGCGCGCGAGCTTGCCCGAAAAACGAAACCGGCCCACCCGCAGCTGGCCGCGGCGCAGGATGAAGTGCGTCGATACGATCAGCATACCGCACGTCTGCGAGATGCCGGTCGCAATGGCCGCGCCCATGAGTCCTTTTTGCAGCGGGAACACAAACAGCCAGTCGAGGAAGATGTTGATCCCCGTTGCGATCGTCGAACCGACGCTCACGAGCACGGGCGAACCGTCGTTGCGGCAGTAGTTATTCATAAATGTCATCAGCCCCGACGGCACCGCAAAGAGCGAATACCAGAACAGATAGTCGCACACGAGCCGATGATAGGTCTCGTTTGCGCCGAGCAGCGTTGCGATCTGAGACGTGAGACACGTGCCGATAAGCGTCATAATGATCGCGGCCGTCAGCGTGCCTGCAAGCGAGTGCATGAACGCCTGATTGGCGCCGGCAATGTCCCCGCGGCCGATGCGCACGGCTGAGACCGTCACGCCGCCGACGACCGTGAGCATGATGATGGCGTTGAGCACCATCACAAACGGCCAGACCAGATTGACCGCGCCGAGCGCATCCGTGCCGACGCCCTGCCCGACAAAAATGCCGTCGATGATCGTAAAGAGAAAATAAGCGCAGTTGCCGAGGATCGTCGGCACGACATACTGCGTGAGCTTTTTCTTTCTGCTGTCCATAAGCCCCTCCGAGCGCATAATTTGCCGCTAAACGCACAGACTTCCGGCCGGAAATCTGTCCTTATTATAGTGGCTTTCCAAGCCGCTGTCAAGCAGGACGACCGCCTGCGCAGGTGCGCCAGAAACCGCTTGAAAACCTAGTAAGCATATGTTATTATTATAGTATGTAATTTAAAGGGGGACTGCCCATGAAAATATCTACAAAAGGCCGGTATGCCCTGCGCATGATGCTCGATCTGGCCACGCATCAGGGCGACGGCTATGTCGCGCTCAAGGACATCGCGCAGCGGCAGGAGATCTCGAAAAAATATCTGGAGCAGATCGTGCCCATGCTGGGCAAATCCAACATTCTGCGCACCACGCGCGGCTATCAGGGCGGCTACCGGCTGGCCCGTGCCCCGCAGGATTACACCGTCGGTGAGATCCTGCGCCTGACCGAGGGCGGGCTCGCGCCCGTGGCCTGCCTCGACCAGCATCCGAATCCATGTCCGCGCTGCGGAGAGTGCGCCACCCTGCCCATGTGGGAAGGGCTGGAGCGCGTCATCTGCAACTACCTCGACGGCATCACGCTGCAGGACCTGCTCGAGCAGCAGACGGCACGCGCCGCAAACGACTACGTCATCTGACGCGGCCGCGTACTTCCCATGCAGGCCCGGCAAGCGCACCGCAAACGGCGAACGTGCCGCTCTCCCACGGCTGGATATTTGGTATTACCAGAAAAGCCAGCGTGTGAATTCTATGTTTTTCATAGTTTCCGACCATCGCGCAGGAACACATTGCTGATTATTTATCAATTTTGCATTTTCCGCTTGCCTTCCGTGGAGATTCGGGTTACGATGATGCTGCGTCACGTGGTAATACCACAGAGGGAGCTCACCTGCCGTGTACGTTCCCTGGCGCCCGGTGCGCGGCCACCCTTCACGTCCCGGATAGACCGTCGGTCATGAGCCGCCCGATAGCGCCTCTTCTTCCCAACCGGCTGTCAAAAACCGCAGAGCCCGACCGGGCCCTGCGGTTTTTTCATACGCTGTGTGACGTCTGATCGGGATGACTATAGAGCGAGAACGCGCCGTTGGCAACGCTGTCGAGCATATCGGAGGTGAACGCCTGTGCACGCTCGGCGTCGCGGTCGAGCAGCGCGCGGTAGAGCTCGAGCTTATTCTGATACAGGCGGTTGGCCCCGTAGCGCTGGCGGTACAGGCTCCAGAAGTGCAGCCCGTAGCTGTGGATGGAGTTATACAGCAGCGGCAAAAACGTATTGCGCGACAAAACGCTCAGCGCGTGGTGGAACTGAAACGTCGCCTCGGCGCCCTCCTGGTCGGTTTTGGCGTCCTTGATTGCGTCCAGCATGGGCGCAAGCTCGTCAAGCTCGGCCTGTGTGGCGCGCTCGACCACCAGCTTCACGCACAGGCACTCGTTCGCGCTGCGCACCTCTATGAGCGAGCGCACCTCATCGTCGCGCATGACGCCGCCGTTATAATTCAGCAGCGCCGTGAGCGTATCGAGCGAGCCGGTCTTGCGGTAATCGCTGACGTACACGCCCTGGCGCGTCACGATCTCCACAAAGCCCATCTTCTCCAGCTCGATCAGGCCGGCCGAGATCACCGGCCGGCTCACGCCCATGCGCGCGCTCAGCTCCCGCGCCGGCGGCAGTTGGTCGCCCGGCATCAGTTCCCCGGAAATGATCATGCTCTCGACCTTATGAACAAACTGATCCGTGAGCGAGACCGCCTCGATCTTGTCAAATCCCATCGTATCCACTCCCGAAATGTATTTGGTATTACCAAGTGCTTTTCGTTTTGAATTTATCATCATATTGACGGACTGTCAAGCGAAAATGTCGGCATAGTTCCGAAAATGTTAAAATCGAGACACATAGCATTGCTTTTTCAGGAATACTGCTATATGATAATGCTGAATTCTGGTAATACCAGAGCAAGAAACAACAACCATCAGGAAGGAAGGGGAAACATTTGAAAGATCTGAAGCATCTGATCTACTTTGAAAACCTTCTGGAAGACGCCAACAACGAGTTGGTACGGCAGGCACAGGAGAACGGCAGCATCGTTCTCGGCTATACCTGCTATCACATTCCGGAGGTCCTCCTCAACGTAGACAACTGCATCTCTGTGCGACTCAGAGCACCCAAGACCGGTTCGCTGGATATCTCGACGTACTACATGTCCAACTATACCTGTGACTACGCACGTGCGCTCGTCGAGCGTGCAATCGAGGGTGGCTACCAGTTCCTGGATGCGATGATCGGCGTGGACGCCTGCTCGGCCATGAACCGCTCCATGGAGCACTTCGAGGTCCTGAAGGTCAACAGCAAGGAGAAATTCTTTGTCACGCATACCGACATGCCGCTCAAGGTAACCGATTACTACATTGATTCCTACACCACGCAGATGCGCGAGCACGTGCTCAACCGTCTGACCGAGACCTTCGGTGTTGATACGTCCGACGAGGCGCTGCGCAAGGCCGTCGCCGAGCACAACGAGGTCTGCAAGATCATCAGCGAAATTGCTGAGATGCGCAAGCTCGACAACCCGATCATCACGGGCTACGAGTTCCACATCCTCAACCTCGTGAGCTACACCTGCCCCAAGGCGCTCATCCTGCCCTACCTGCGCGAGACGCTCGCCGAGCTCAAAAAGCGCAAGCCGGACGCCAAGAGCCCGTACCGTGCCCGCGTTGCCATCGTCGGCAGCGAGATCGACGACCCGAGCCTGACAAAGCTCATCGAGGGCTGCGGCGCACTCATCGTGTCCGACCGTTTCTGCTTCGGCAGCACGCCGGGCCGCGAGGTCATCGAGCTCAACGACGAGGAAGACGTCCTGCGTCAGATCTGCCGCCACTACATGGAGACCAGCGAGTGCGCTCGTTACATCTCCGATGAGAAAGTGCACCAGCGCCGCGAGACGGCCAACCGCCTGGCTCACGAGTACAACGCTGACGGCATCATCTACGAGCAGATGAAGTACTGCGACTACTGGGGCTTCGAGCGTGCTCTGGCGAGCTACGTCATGAACACCGAGTACGGCTGGCCGGTCCTGAGTATCGACCGTGTGTATAACAACGGCTACTCGGGTCAGCTCCGCACGCGCGTTCAGGCGTTCGTGGAGAGCCTGGAGATCAAGAAGATCCAGAGAGAAAGGGGTGCCAAGTAATGGGCAAGGTGAAATATCCCAATCCGAAATTCTTCAAAGCGAAAGACAGAATGGACTGGGCTGCTCAGGCAGAGAACCTGAAACTGGTCGGCGGCATCTTCTGGGACATGTTCAAGGAGACCGACTGGAAAAAGTTCGGTGAGGGCTGGAAGAACATTCTCATTTCCGACCGTGACCGTATCAAAGAAGAGTACAAGGCCTTCGCGGCTGCCTCTATGAAGGATAAGATCGACCTCATCCTCAACGGTGAGCGTCACCTCGGCCGCCTGTATCGCGACGGCGCCATGTGCACCGTCCGCCGTGAGTGGCGCGGCATCAAGGACACGGTCTATGACTTCTATGAATGGGCTCGTCTGTGGGGTATGCTGCTCATGTCCTTCTCCAAGGATCTGATCCCGGCTCTGAACCAGACGCTGTACTATCGCTGGATGGTGTCTTACTTCTGCTGCCACAGCTTCATGGATAAGAACATCCTCGGCCTGCGCGGCTCCAACCTGCGCATGAGCCACGAGCTTACCTACTGCATCTACCGCTACGTCGCCGAGAACCTTGTCATTCTTGCCAAGGGCGATAAGCGCAACGGCAACTGCGACGAACTCAACAGCAAGCTCGTTCTGATCGACGAGATGACCATGGCGCAGATCATGGCCGGCTTCCCGACCCTGTACGGCATCCCGCACCAGCTGCTGCCGGTGTTCCTGGTCTCCGAGATCGACCAGCTCACCTGCATCCCGTACATCGACGCCGTCGAGTCCTTCGGTCTCCCGGCCGATACCTGCCCGGTTCCGACGTCCGAGTGCGGCGCGCTCGTCATCGACGCCCTGCCGCATCTGGGCAGCTGCTACATCTCCAGCTCCATGCCGTGTGACGGTTCCGTCATGGCATCCAGCTACTTCGCCCGCCGCTTCCCCGAAATCCCGGTGCATCACCTGTGCTTCCCCGTCCGCTACGAGGACGAGCTGACGCTCGACGCCGCTGTGGAAGACGTCAAGGCGTGCATCCGCTTCATCGAGAAGCAGACCGGCGAGAAGTGGAACTGGGATGCTTACTTCACCGCTATGAAGCGCTTCAACACCGAGACCGACTACGAGCTGCAGAAGTGGGAGATCAACAAGACCGCTTATCCGCAGCTGATCGGCCCGACCTACGAGCTGTTCCGCAAGTGGTGCTATGAGATGGACGGCGGCCTCGATCCGCGTACCATCAAGTCCTGCGAGAAGGTCAACAAGATCCTCCTCAAGGGCTACAAGAACAAGGAGCAGGCCTGGCGCAACAAGATGCGCTACCGCGCCATCACCTGGAGCTGCCCGCCGCACTACTACGCCAACTTCTCCAACTGGCTGGCCAACAGCTGGGGCATCAACGTCGTCGTTGAGATGGAATCGCTCAACTACACCAAGCACCTCAACACCACCGACGAGACCGAGGCCCTGCGTGACATGGCCCGCCTGTACGAGCGCATGGTCATGCGCCGCCACACCAACGGCGGTTACCACAACGTCGTCACCGAACTCTGGCGTCAGTGCGAGGCGTGGAACGCGAACATCGTCATCATGTGGCAGCACGTCGCGTGCAAGAACATGGCCACCGTCCAGGGCCTGCTCGACGAGCAGGGCCGCGAGCTGGGTCTGCACCTGATCTGGATCCCGCACGATCTGATGGATCCGCGCACCGTCTCGCGCCGCTCCATGCGCGACATGGTCTCCAGCTACATGGACACCGTCATGCACGCCACCCCGGTCGACGAGAGCCTACTCGACTTTGCGGACGACGTGTGCATGTAAACTTTTTTGAATTGAAGGAAAGGATTTAAATACTATGAAATACTTTGGCGGATGCGACGTAGGTTCCACCTACACGAAGGC
>OIXA01002818.1_pt1 | contig 19284 bp, 19 predicted proteins | sample 1587721 | NCBI WGS metagenome assembly OIXA01 (sample SAMEA3888900, study PRJEB22519) | human gut metagenome | biome: human gut; feature: human-associated habitat; material: faeces | place: Denmark | collected 2013 | reverse complement strand
GCTTATATCTGCCCTTCACAACCTATAAAAGCACCACAGAATCTGCGACACTACGCCAATTAAACTCCGGTTTAATCATCCACTTCTTTGTAGTCTACGTCAAGCGCATCCGCCTCCTGCTTCATAGCCTTTGCAGCTTTTGCGGTTCTTGAAACGATCCACAGATCAGAGATTCCATCATAAATCAATGCGACTCCGATAAATTTCATTGCAAGGCTCACAACCCCAAATGCATTTACGATGCAGATAATGCCGAGTGCAAGACTGATAATTCCAAGGATCATTGGACTCCACCACTTCTCATAACCATTTGCCTTTGTCTCAAAAGCCATTTTGATATCGCTGATCCCATGGACTGCCAGCATAACACCGATAACGATTGGAATGATCATAGCGATGTACTCCGGTCTTGCAAACAGCCAGATGCCTACTAAAACCAGGATCAGACCAAGCATTCCGTTAAAAGATGTCAGTCTGTGATTTGTAAAATATCCCACAAGATTTACAACACCCATAACAATTAAGCCAAATGCAAGCAGCATACAGATTGCACTAATTGTCTCATCTGACCAGATGATCAAAACTACTCCAAGTGCTACACACAATAACGCTGATAAAATGACATCCGCTTTTATTCTTTTTAATGTCTCTTTCATTTTTCTATCCTCTCTCTTTAACAAAAATTTTTGTCATTGCTGTTTCTTTTATAACGAATATCATACCATTCTTTTGAGTTCCGGTAAATATACAGCTTATGAAAGAAGTATAAAAAGATAAAAAAATCGTTAATTTCTTGACATACAAACATGTCTTGATTAGACTACAGTGGAAAGAATTTTCATAATTTGCAAATCAATCTGAAAGGAAATAAATTACCATGGGAAAAGAAGTAAAGACGAATGCCATGCGCATTCTTGACAAAAATAAAATACCTTATGAAATTATCAATTATGAATGTGACGAATTCATTGATGGTCTTCACACCGCCGAAGCCACCGGAGCTCCAGTGGAACAGTCTTTTAAAACACTTGTCATGCAGGGAAAAAGTAAACAATATTATGTTTTTGTACTGCCGATTGCAGAGGAAGTTGATCTGAAAGTTGCCGCAAAAACAGTCGGCGAAAAATCCGTAGAAATGATCCACGTAAAAGATATCACCGCCATTACCGGTTATGTACGTGGTGGATGCACTCCCCTTGGCATGAAAAAACAGTTTCCTACCGTTCTCCATGACAGTGCCAGAAATTTTGACAAAATCTATATCAGCGGTGGACGTATCGGAACCTCCATTACCGTCAATCCGGATGCACTGCTCTCCGTAGTACGCGGACAATATGCGGATATCATCATGCATTAATTAGCGTTTCACTTAAAAACTGCCGCTTGCAGGCTGTGAAAATCCATAACACAACCTGCAGGTGGCAGTTCAAATCCAAACTTCAAATTAACTTGTCAGTTCCCCAGGATTTTTTGCGAGATTCATGATCTCCTGAAGTTCTGCGCCCTCCACCGGTGCATTTCCATAGCTGACGTGTTTTGCATCCTCTGTCACGCCGCCGAGAAGTCTTACATCCTTCTCTTTTGTCATCTCGATCGTATAATAATGCGCCTCATCTTTTAATGGATTGTATGTAATATAGATTCTGTAGCAAAGTGGCGGCACTAATCCTTTATCCGGAAGATCCACGCGGATAAGCGTCAGATCCTCTGAAATATCCAATGCCATAACGGAATAATCATCCTCTGTATATGGATAAAGTTTTGGCTCTTTGAATGCTGCCGCAAAAAGCTCATTGACAAATGCCTCTTTCTCATCGCAGAGTTTTTGCACGAATTCCGCTTTTTCTGTATACAAGCGCTTTGGGATTACAGAAAATTCTGTCTGATTTTTCACAAATGCCTGAAACTGCTGTGGTGTCATTTTGATCTGTTTTGGCTGTTTTGCCATTTTCTCATCTGCCTCATGCAGTTTCTGGATCAGTTCAATCTTCAATACCAGATTATCGGTAAATGGATTGATGACCATTCCGCTTAAATTCAATTCCGGTTTTACGGCAACGCTGTTGCACGCCGGGAATGGCATACTTAAGAGTGCCTGGCTTTTGGGTGCATTTGCCATCTGCTCTTTGGAGGTGTACACTACAAAATACTGTTCGCCGGCACCGCTCTTTAAAAAGCAGGGTGTTGGCTGATCCGGTGCTTTTAACATTGCCGGAACTAACAGTTTCGTCGGACGAAGCAGATTTAAGACTGCTGTAAGCTTTTCTTTTGTCCGGTCTGCTGCGTAATCTTTGATTGCCTCCTCCAATCTATCATTTGTGATTTCCATTGTTGTCTTTTCTTCCATAATAAAACTATCCTTTCCTGATGCCTTATGCCAGAAATATGTTTCCTGACGATTTTCTATCTTGTGATCGCTGACATTCCATATTTCGAATTTGAACCATGATTTCTCTTATTTTAGCACATTACTGCGATTTATTCCATTTATTTCTGTTGCTGCATTTTGTATTTATGACAATCTACACATTCAGTATACATACCTTATAACTCTTTGCAATTCATGCAGCTTTATGTGCTATTTTAATTTTTTTAATAAATCCGGCAATTCGCTCAATTCAAAAATGCGGTAATCCGGATGGATTGCTCCATGATCTGTTATATTTCTGTCTCTCTGATACCAGATTGTAGTCAGACCTGCATTTTTTCCACCAAGAATATCTGAGGATAAACTGTCTCCCACAATGACACTCTCTTCCAGCTTAAAATCAGGAATATGTGTAAAACAATAATCAAAAAATTTTTTATCCGGCTTATGAAATCCAATTTTTTTTGAAATAAAAAAGTCCTCAAAATATGGTTTAATCCCGGATTCCTCAATACGCCTTCTCTGCACTTCGTAAGTTCCATTGGATGCAGCATACAGTCTGTACTTACCGTGCAATTTCTGTAAAAGTTCAAGCGCGCCGTCCACTTTTTCGTGTTCATATGTAAGATTCTGCTCGTAACATTTCGCAGTTTCTTCCGGCGAAGCTGTTATCCCATATTCTTCAAAAAAGATCCGGTAACGGCTTATTTTCACTTCCTCCTGCGTCAACTCACCGAGTTCTAACTTTTTCCATTGTGCCTGATTGATCTCACTGTACCTCGCCAGCAATTTTTCTGTTGGCTCCACTCCAACTTTTTGCAGTGCTTTTTTCAGTGCTTCCTTTTCTGCCTTGTGGAAATCAAGAATGGTATCATCTAAATCTAATAAAACTGTTGTTATCATGTGGATTCCTCTTTTTTCTATGTATAATCGACAATTCTCTGATTGATCCGTTCCTCTGCCATCACATCAATAAATTTTGCTTAAAACATATTATTATTTTAATCATAACAGACCTTTTACTAAAAAGCAAAATAAAGCAGGGATATTCCAAGATTGCAGGACACACATTGTGTACCCCTGTTTTCTGGAATGATATCCCTGCTTATTAAGATTCCTTTTACAAAACAACCCCATCCTTAAAAATGGAAATGCTTCTGTATCCACGCTTCTCAGTCTGTGTTTCTTTTCCATTGGCAACTTCGATCACCAGCTGTAACAGACGTTTTGCTGCGTCGTCAATGGATTCTCCTTCAACGATCGGGCCTGCATCAAAATCGATCCATCCTTTTTTATTTTCCGCAAGCCGGCTGTTCGTGGACAGCTTCAATGTCGGAGCCGGCGCTCCGAATGGTGTACCACGTCCTGTTGTGAACAGGATCAGGTGCGCTCCTGCTGCTGTCATCGCCGTTGCTGATACAAGATCGTTTCCAGGTCCATAAAGCATATTTAATCCCTTTGTCACAACAGCGTCCCCATATCCGATCACATCCATGATCGGGGCTGTACCGCCTTTTTGTACGCAGCCGCAGGACTTGTCTTCGAGCGTTGTAATACCACCCTGGCGGTTTCCCGGGCTTGGGTTGTCGTATACGACCTCGTTATGGCTTATAAAATAATTTTTGAATCCGTTGATCATACTGACAGCTTTTTCAAACACCTCTTTATTAATACAGCGGTTCATTAAAAATCCCTCTGCACCAAACATTTCCGGTACTTCTGTCAGAACTGTGGAACCGCCTCTTGCCACAAGCATGTCGCTGAAACGGCCTACTGCCGGGTTTGCCGTGATACCGGAAAGTCCGTCAGAACCGCCGCATTTCATCCCGACTACAAGCTCGCTCACCGGGATCGGTTCCCTGTGGAACTGTCCGGCATAGGCTGCACATTCTTCCAATAATTTTCTTCCAGCTTCAAATTCATCCTCCACTTCCTGACAGGTTAAGAATTTGACTCTGTCCGCATCATAATCGCCCAGTTCCTCCACGAACTGTTCATGTGTCAGATTCTCACATCCAAGTCCCAATACAAGTACTGCTGCTGCATTGGGATGGCGCACAAGCGCCGCCAGAAGCTTTCTGGTCTGTGCATGGTCATGTCCCGTCTGGCTGCATCCAAATGGATGATCAAATGTATACAGACCGTCTATTGTTCCGGTCACGAGATCCTGATTGAGTGCTGTCATTCTCTTAGCAACGTCATTGACACACCCTACTGTCGGAATGATCCAGATCTCATTCCGGATCGCTGCACGTCCGTCTTTCCTGCGGAATCCGTTAAAACACTCCGGTTTTTCTGATGCCGGCTGCTTAAGTTCCGGATGATAGGAATATTCAATTTCACCGGACAGATTCGTCGCCATGTTATGCGTATGTACCCAGCTTCCTGCCGGAATGTCTGTCGTTGCATGTCCGATCACAAAGCCATATTTGATAATATTCTCTTCTTTTGCAATATTTTTCAAAGCGATCTTATGTCCCTGCGGGATTGCCTCTGTCACCACGACCTGACTCAGATCGCCGGACTGTACGGTCTCTCCTGCATTGATCGGGCAGAGTGCAACTGCCACATTATCCACCGGTGCTATCTGTATCGTCTTCATAAGCATTTACAGGCAGCCTGCATAAGCAGCCTTTGCTCCTTCCCTGCGTATTTTCTCAAGATCCTCTGTGACCGCTTTCTCTAATCCTTCGATTCCGGTCAGATCCTGATCCCACATTTTTTTATTTGTAAGCACTTCATGCACCAGTTCCGCCGCAGATGCATCCCGGTGTTCATAATAAAATTCCAGCACCCATCTGTCATCGCTTACGGTATATTCGTTTCCTGCCGGACGTCTGCAGATGAGTCCCGCATCTGTCAATTCCTGAATGTCATTGCTGTAAAAGGCGATATAGGCAGCCAGAGACATTGTCAGGCACACAGGAAGTTTTCCCTGTTCTTTGATATATTCCAAAAAAGAAGGCATGTTGCGCGCTTTCCATTTTGATGTTGAATTTAAAGAGATACTCATTAATTCATGATTTACAAATGGATTGTTAAATCTGTCTGAAACTGCTGCTGCAAATTTCAGCAGATCGTCTTTATCTAATGGAAGTGTCGGAATTACCTCCTCATAAAGCATTTTGTTCATAAAACCTTTGATGACGTCGTCATGCATGCAGTCACGCACAATATTTTCTCCTGCGAGATATGCGCCAAGCACGAACCCGGTGTGCGCTCCGTTCAAAATGCGCACCTTTCTCTTTTTATATGGACTCATATCCGGCACAACAAATACTTTATCGGAAAGTCCTGCCTTTTTGAAAGGAAGGACATCATTTAACTTTTCATCACCTTCGATGACCCATACGCCAAATACTTCTCCGACATCCAATAACGGATCTGTGTAACCATGTTTTTGTTCTAACTCCGCTACCTCTTTCTCATCACGGATGCGTCCCGGTACGATACGGTCAACAAGAGAGCCACAGAAGGTACAGTCCTCATTGACATATTTTTTAAATCCGTCCTCAAATCCCCACTGTTCAATGTACTGGTTGACACATTTTAACAGCTCTTTTCCATTGTTGTCGATCAGCTCGCAGGCTAACATGATGATCCCTTTTTTTCCTGCCTGATAACGATGGTACAGCACCTGTGTCAGTTTTGCCGGGAAACTTGACGGTGGGCAGTCATCTTTTTTGCAGGAAGGGTCATACTGGATTCCCGCTTCTGTTGTATTGGAAACGATGATCTCAAGTTCATCGCTGGCTGCTAATTCCATCATTGCCTCGTAGCCTGCTTTTTCATATGGGTTTAAGCAGCGGCTCACGCTGGAGATCACACGCTTGTCATCCACTTTCTGACCGTTTTCACTTCCGCGCAGATATAACGTGTAGAGTCCTTCCTGCTCATTGATCATGTCGCTCAGCCCCTGTGCGATTGGCTGGACGAGACAGCATTTTCCATTCCAGTCCGCTTTTTCATTTGCAAGATCAAACCAGTAATCAACAAACGCACGCAGGAAATTTCCCTCTCCGAACTGCATCACTTTTTCCGGTGCTTCTTTCAGAAGATATCCGTCATAGCCAATTTTTTTTATTACATCATAATTTAATTTTTCCATTATTTATTCCCTTTCTTTTTTATCACTGATATGGAAAATGGACTGCACATGTTTATGTGGCAGCCGCATTTTCTATTTAAACTAATATACTAAATTTACAAGAAATGTTGTAAATGGCTCAAACCATGTGAGGAGCAACAGGTTTACGATCAGCAGAATGTAGAATGGAACTGCTTCCTTAATAAACGCTGCCGTCTTACATTTTGTGATGGAGCAGGTTACGAACATCAATGTTCCCATAGGTGGTGAAAGTGCTCCGATCGCATTGTTAAAGATGTAGATCATCGCAAACTGGATCTCGTTAATGCCATATGCTTTTGCGATCGGTGCAAGCAATGGAACAAGAATGATCATGGAAGCATTTCCCTCGATAAACATTCCGACGATCAGAAGGAAAATATTCACAACGATCAGGAATACAAATTTACTGTGAATGTTTGCAAGCATCCATGCAGTCAGAGCCTGTGGAATCTGCTCTTTTGTCAGGATCCATGAAAATACAGATGCTGCTGAAACGATCAGCATGATGGACGTTGTTGTGCAGGCAGTCTCTTTTAACCCCTGTATCATGTCTTTGATATGCATCTCTTTATAAAGCAATCCAAGAAAAGCTGCGTAAATGATAGCAACTGCTCCTGCCTCTGTTGCAGTGAACACGCCAATTCTGATACCTCCAATGATAATGATCGGAAGTAAGAGCGGTAAAATTGCAGGTTTAAATGCCTTCCAGAAGCGTGACCATGTCATTTTCTCTGTGGAAATGTTACCATATCCACGTTTTTTTGAGATAACCCCAACTAATATCATCATGGTGATGCAGAGCAATGCCCCAACCCCAAGACCTGACATAAACAGTTTTCCGATGGATACGTTTGCAATACATCCGTAGAGGATCATTGCGATTCCTGGCGGGATCAACGGTGTGATCATTGAGGACGCTGCTGTCACAACACTGGAAAATTCAAGGGAAAATCCTTTTTTTGTCATTTTCGGAACCATCATTTTGGATTCCATTGCGGCATCCGCAATATTAGAACCTGACAGACCTCCCATGACTGTTGAGAGAAGGACATTGACCTGTGCAAGTCCACCCGGAAGTCTGCCTGTCACAACCTCACAGAAATCCATGATCCTTTTCGTGACACCGGTGTAATTCATAAAAATTCCGGCGCAGACAAAAAACGGGATTGCCAGCAGTGAAATTTTTTCAGTTCCGATAATCGTCTGCTGTGCAAACACTGCTGCGCTCACATGCGGGTTCAGTGCAAAATACACCATAGAGCCGCCTAATACTGCCAAATATACAGGCACCTTCAAAAATAAAAGTACCAACATTACGATTGCTGCCAATAAAAGAATATCACTCATCGCTGCCTGCTGCCTCCTTTGCCTCTGATTTAACGCCATGAAGTATGCTGTAAATAAAACTGATTACCATATCCACATAGGAAAAAAGTGAAATGCCATACACTACAATGTAAGGAATATGTAACATACTGGTGGAACGTCCACTTTCCAGAAATATCTTCAAATACGGAATGGTCTGTACAAATAGGAAACCTAATATCACAACCACAATAACTGCAATCATGATCTCCATTACCTTTTGTGCTTTTTCCGGCATGAGATCCACGATCATCTCGATTGCAACGTGGTTACCGCTCCGGAATGCCGCACCTGCTGCCGCAAATGTGATCCACACCATACAGGATGTCTGAACTTCCTCTAACCATGTAAATGGTGCATGAAACACATAACGCCAGATAACCCCGGCAAATGTTAATATGATCAGAATCGCCAGAATGACAGATGCTACGATAACATCTAAATTCGCTAAAAAACTCCATTTGCTCTTTTTCTTATTTTCCATGCTCATCCTCTCCTATTCCTCTGCTCCCATTGCCTTGCGCACTGTATCGTACAGTCCGTCTGACCATCCGAAACGGTCTCCCATCTCATAGAATGGAGCTGCTTTTTCCCGGAAACCTTCCAGCACTTCCTCAGATGGATCGACAACGGTCACTCCCTCGTCGACCATTAGCTGTAAATACTCCTGCTCTGCCTCCTGCAATACCTGATTGTTGTATTCTCCGGCTTCCTGTGCCGTCTCAACAAGCCAGTTCTGCTGTTCCTCTGTAAGGCTGTTAAACCAGTCAGCTGACACCACCCATGTTGTGAAGTTTTTAACATGTCCGTCCAGGATCAGATATGGAGCCACTTCATGCAGCTTTCTTCCATACAGGGTAGCGATCGGATTCTCCGCACCATCAATTGTCTTTGTCTGCAATGCCTGATAAACATCGCCTAATGCCATACCGGTAGAGGTTGCTCCAAGGACATCAAATCCATATGACTGTATCTCATTGGATGGTACGCGGATTTTTAATCCTTTCAGATCATCTACACTGTTTACCGGAACATTGGTAAGTGTATGGCGTTCTCCATACATCCAGTTAGAAGCGATAATTTTTAATCCTTTTTCTTCCAGCTTTTTGCACTGATCCTCATACCAGTCTGATTCGATCAATGTCCAGCACTGATCCCAGTCATCAAAGAGAAATGGTCCAAATAATATTCCCATGTCCTTGATCCCATAATCTGCATAAAACGCTCCGTCTGCAAGCGTGCATACCGGCTCTCCCAAAAGCATGGAATCAATCAAAGATGATTTATCTCCCAGCTGTGAGTCCGGGTACACTTCAATCGCCATTTTTCCACCGGACTTTTCTTTTATGATCTCCTGTGCTTCTCCCATCCTGCACCGATCGGTTCACTGCTGTTATTCTCAAATGCCACATCCAATACAATCTCCGGTTCTACGGACGATGCTGCATCCGATCCTGTCTGGCTGGCGCTTCCACAGGCAGTTAAAGGCAATAACATCAGGCCTGACAGTATCACTGCTGTCATCTTTTTTAATCTCATAGTGTAAAACCTCCTTTTTCTCCAACCGTTTCTGACTTTTTATTTGTTAATACCGGAAAAATCAAAAACTACTTTTAACATGTCTCCCGGATTGTTTGCAAAGTCTGCAAAAGCCTTTGCTGCATCCTCAAACGGATAGACATTTGTGATGATCTTTTCCAGTGGAGCTTTGCCCTCATGAACAAGATCTATCAACTCTAAGAAGTCTTTTTTCAATGCATTTCTCGAACCAAATACATTCAGTTCTTTTTTCTGGATCAGTGTGAAGTTGAAATCCAGATTCTTTTTTCCGACTCCGATCAATACCATGCGTCCACCGAAACAACATGCATCAATACAATTCTGGAAAGTAGATGGAAGTCCTACAGCCTCGATCGTCACATCAAATCCATTTCCCCCTGTAAGCTCTGCCACTCCTTTGTCAAAATGCTCCGGTGAATCATTCAGCAATGTTCCGTCTACGCCGAACTCTTTTGCCATTTCAAGCTTACCTTCGGATACGTCTGAAATATAAACTGTTGCGCCTTTTGCTTTTGCTGCGATGGCTGCAAGTACGCCGATCGTTCCGGCTCCGACTACAAGCACTTTATCTCCCTCTTTGACATTTGCACGGCTGACACCATGATAACTGATACAGAACGGTTCGATTGCTGCTAAGGTTTTCGGATCCAGACCTTTTCCGTCATACACTCTTTCCACCGGCATTGTGATGTACTCGCGGAAAGCTCCATCCCGCTGGCATCCCATGGTCTGATTATCCATACATGCATTTACGATTCCATGTGTGCAGGAATAACAATGTCCGCAGTTAAAATATGGATTACAGGTAACGATCATTCCCGGTTTGATCCCATATTCATTATTCTCATCTGCCTCAATGACTTCGGCTGAAAATTCGTGTCCCGGGATTCTCGGATAATCAAAATATGCAAATGTTCCACGGTATGATCCAAGATCACTTCCACAGATTCCTCCATATAAAAGTTTTAATAATACTTCTCCTTCTTTTCTCACCGGCATATTGATCTCCTTGATTTCCACTTCGCCTGGTGCGTTGATATACATTGCTTTCATGTGTCATCCTCCTCTTATCCTTTTGTATGCTTTTTATGTTTCTGTCTTTGTACTTATCGTTACATACTATGTTGTATACATCAGATTATAATATCATGTTATTTACATGTCAATTGTACATGTTGTAAATAATTCTTTATCATATTTTGTCAATAATGCACAATTCACTTTTGTTACCCATCATCAAGCAGGCTTCGCATTCATTTTGGCAGCTCATTTGTGAAGCTGTTGTGTTTATTTTGTCCGTATGCTAGAATGAAAAAAATATTTAATATTATTTTCTTGTTATGGGAGTATCTGTTATGTCAAAAATGAATTTAAAAACACAGGCTTACAATACGATCCGCCAAAAAATCGTAACCTGTGAATATGCACCGGGAACTTTTTTAAATGAAGAACTTCTCACTACTGAATTAGGTCTGAGCCGCACACCGGTCCGTGATGCGCTAAGCCGTTTAGAGCAGGAGGGATTAATTGAAATAAAACCAAAAAAAGGCATTATCGTAATGCCTCTTTCCATTAATACGATCAATATGATTTTTGAAGTACGGCAATTATATGAGCCGTATATTCTTTTAAATTATGGTAATGCCCTCTCTGTGGAGCGGTTAAAAGATTTTTATAATATTTTCAGTTCCAGTAAAACGAATCATAACTGTTATAATAATAATGATTATTTTTACGAATTAGATACGGAATTTCACAACTTCGTTGTCGATGCGTGCCCAAACACTTATATCCATCAAAACTACAATATGATACAGACACAGGCAGAACGTTTCCGCTATATGACCGGGAATATTTCCGAGAAACGATTAGACGACACTTTTCAGGAACATCTTGACATTATCCGGGCATGCCTGCGCAATGACTGGAAGGAGGCTGCCAAACAATTGTCAGCACATCTTGAGGAATCAAAAAAGGCTACCTTCCAGCTTATTTTTAGCAGTACTTCTGCGCAGTCACTCACGGTATAGGCAATGTTCTGCATTTTTCATAACAACATTGCCCATTTTATCTATCCATATCAAATGTCGCATTCACATGATGTTTCGCTTCATGGAGTTTGGACAAAAGACACACACACTCAACATGCCATGAGTTGCCAATAAAGATGCACAACCCTTGGCTTTCCGTTAAGCCTTGGATTTAAAATGATGCAACAGTCCCCTGAAGGACTTGCAAAAATCAGCATGATGCACCACTTTGCACCTGCTATAGAAAAAGATTAGATTTGTTTTTGAGATACAGGTCTGACTGACCTGCGTGTGATTTGTGTTCTGCTCTTTCCCTATGGTTCACTTATCCGTGGATAACTTCTAGGATATTGTACCATAGATTGTTTATTTCGGAAATTACTTTCCTCTAAAAATGGGCAGAAGAAAACCTCCAAATCTTTGTGGACTTGGAGGCTTGATTCCAACCATTTTATACTCTCTTCTGCTTCTTATAGAGAGAATTCTTAATTACTCCCATTTTTGATATACTACTTTCCTATGTTTATATAATTCAGACCATGGATTATTATATCTGTCCACAATACACTTTATTTCTTTCTCAATATTTATACGCTCAGTGGCTGTTAAGCGTGCAACATGAACACCTAGTCGTTCAGCTTCATTAATCAACCCATCTACAGCATCTTTTCCATCTGAATCATAACTTCCTCGTTCTACATAATACGCTATTTCAAAGGTTCCTTTATCAACTATAACCATTCCTGTATACTCAAAATCATTCGCATAATACGACTCTTCTCCTCTTTCTCTCCGGATAACAATAACCTGAACTCCTTTTTCCAACAGATTTGCATATAATATATTAATAAGAGCCTCTCTATAACTATTTGTTTCATTATCCGCAACTTTCAACGGTATGATGTCTCTGCTTAAGTAAGGAATTTCAGTGTCTATTCGATGATAGGTTTTCGTCATAAAAGAATACATATCACTTAATTGAATACTATTTTTTTCAATATCAGTGAAAGTTTCTCTTCTATCATCTTCAATAGTTTCTTCAAATAAATAGTAATTCTCTACTAATTTTTCACCCTTAACAGTTACTTCCTCCTGTTTCACTTCAATTGCTTCTGGGCATATCTCTTTCATTACTTCAATTATACAATCAGCAATCGTTTCATAATCAGGCCATACTTCAATCTCTTTACTTTCATTACTCAATTTTTCAGCCAAATTCTTAATTTCAAAAATTCGTATCGTAATTATCTTTTCAATTACTGCCTTAACCTTTCTTATTAACACATCTCTCATATAATCATCAAAATAAGAACGATTCAATTTTTCAACTGTTTTCTTATGAACATATGCTTTAATAACATCAATATCACTTTTTGTGTAAGACGATAAATACTTTTGATTAAGCATTCTATAATTTCCAATACATAAATAATAGGAGACTAGACCATTTATATATTGTGTTTCACCAAACATCAGTTTACTATAGCGAAATGTTTCTTCCAGACTTAACAGTGGAACATAATAGATTCCCATAAAATAAGAATAAGTAGGATTTTGTAATATATTGGGATTACTATATTTTTTATAAATAGTATCATTTACAATAAAGAAATTAAAAATATCTTTTTCCACAAATAATTCTTTATATTTCGAAAATAAAACTCCCAAAATATCCTCATTCATTTTATCCAATTCATCATAAATGACAACCACATTCACATTTGATATATTATCAAGGATTTTATAAATATACTCTAATTGAGTTTTTTGATTTTTTGTCAATGTAATTGTATTCTTATATTGTTTATCTTCAAATGCGCTTCGACTTTCTTCTTCTTCAACTTCAGCCGATGTATGCACATCACTATAAAAAATTTCATTAACGGCAGCTCCTATTTTGGATCCGATAGAACTTTTCTTTATTCTATTATTTTTCTTCTCTCTTCCTCTTATTTTTTCTTCTTGCTCAGTCTCAGAAATAGTATAATTCAAATTTTTCTCACATTCGTTAATTAAAAGAGATACCCCTTCCAACTCTTCATCTATTTGCTCTTCCTTAATAGCATTCATTATTGCTATCAGTAATACTTTTTCAAATTCATCTATACATTCTTTTTCATTATAAAATTTAACATGAATAATTAACGGATTTTTTATGGCATAGTTAGTAGCAATCTCTACCTGACTACTTTTTCCTGTTCCAACAACACCACCAATCAAGTATGAGCCGTATTTCTTTTTCTTAATATCTTCTATAATAGGTGAAATGACTTTACTGTTGTACACATAACCTATCTCTTCCTTACTTAAAGGTTTTGTTAAAGTACATTTTCTCGCTTCATACAATTTAGACATAATAGATTTTCTCCTCTTAGCAAATAAAAATTCTCTTATGTTTCATTTATTTTCCAATAACCTTTTCTGGTCGATCCGACACGTTCTACCAATCCTTTATCAACCAATTCCTTTATATTCTTCTTAATTGCCCTTGGTGTGATATCAATTCTCTCTGCCATAGCAGTTTGTGTTGTTTCTGGATTTTCCTGTATCATATCCAGAATTTTCTGCTGTGTCTGATTTATATCTTTTGGTGAACTTTTTGGTGAACTTTTTGGTGAACTTTGGTGAACTTCATTATAAGAAGGTCTATATAAATTCACCCTAAAACTGTCACCAATCTCCAGCAATTCCGGTTCTCTGATACCATATTCCTTGCAAGAACTAAACATTCTTTTAATGCCAGTTCCCCAGCTTTCGATGATTTTCATTCTACTGAATACTTCCGCAATACATCTGTTGCGTATTTTCGAACCACCTTCCTTAATCTGCTCTATTGTCAAACCACCATACAGCATTCCCGGAGAAGTAACCTCTACTCTGTCATCATACACTGCAACTTGTACGCACGCTCTGTCCAAAAAGTTTCTATGCGTTGTTGCATTCACAATTGCTTCTCTGATAGCTTCCGTTGGAATTTCATATGCATCTGTTCTGACAAGTCCGCTAATCTTTGCGCCCAAATTAATATGCTTTAATACAAATTCATAGGCTTCTTCAATCTGTTCATAAAGAGGCCCTTCAAAGTCTCTCTTGTCAATAAATACTACTCTTTCCGTGCCTTTAAATAATGCACATTGAATTTTTGCAAAAGGAAATGTATTATTCGTCAATAAAACAAAGGCATTCGTTGGCACCAATGTCCCATCTATATTTTTTAATACACCCCAATTAACCAGATTCTGCACCATGACATCTTTTACTTTATCTTTTTCACTTTTCGTTCTTGCTGCTTCTACCATATATCGTTTAATTGCAGCACACAACTCTTCCGCCTTGTTCTTATCATATTTCTGCTCTACACAGATCATTTCATCAAAAGAACGATGTGTTCCCTGCAATTCCAAATCCTTCAGAATTGCTTCATCAGCAGGTCTGGATGTTCCGGACACTCTGATATAGGCACCTGCCTCTTTTCCAAGTGATTTAATATAATATGGTCTGCTCGCTCCCGGATAGACTTCAATAACAATTACACATTTCCCGTCAATTGTATCCACACCAATATTCGGAAAAATCTGCGGATAACACATATCAGAGATAGTATTTGTAATACCATCCATAATCTTAAAGACTTCGTCTTTTTCAACTCCTACTATTTCATGAGTTTTATCATCCACACCAATGATAATCTTGCCACCTGCAGTGTTAGCAAATGCAACAACACTCTTTATATATTTTTCACTTTTCTTAGGAACTTCAACCTTAAATTCAGTATTGGCTGACTCTCCTGTTTTAATTTCATCTGCTAACATCTTCTATTTCCTCCTCATTTTTTCTAGTAGAAAACTATGTCTTTACCTTGCAATAGATATTCTGGTATCTTTACATCTTTTGCTAATGGATGCCCCATAAACAAAATCCGTATTGCTCTTATTGCCCCGTATGTATTTACCATTAATTCTTTTTGTTTTTCATATACATCTATATCATACTTATTATTTGTTAATTCATGCGCCGGAACCTGTCTAATCTTTCTAATATATTTTATCGGATTAATGATAACCTCGTCTATATCGAAATTAGAACTAACATTCCTTTTTAGCCATTCCTGCAACATAACTATACTTCCCTTATCTTTTCCGTCTCCATCCTTACGCTCTATTTTTGCAATTAACAGCGAATCCTTTTGGAATGTTTTAATTGAAATATTATGCACTACCAACTTTTCCATTACTAAAACAAAATCGTAATAATTCTTAAGTGTTGGCAACAAAATACTTCTATAACCCTCTGGCATTTCATTATAGCCTGTACCATATACATGTACGAAAAGTTCCGGCAACTCCATCTTTTTACATTGTTCATTAATAACTTTCATTTCATCCAAAAGTGCATGAAAAATCCAGTGTTGTGTGACCCACCGTCCTTCAAGCAAATTTTTTACAAATCCATCATTTATCTTACAGGAATCCTGATCCTCTAATTCAAACCCTTTCCACAACATTTGAATACGTGGTGACAATTTAGCCAAATCTATTACAAATACACCTATTGCCCTATTCAATTTTTCACCATCAATATAAGCCATTCCATAGTCTTTAATATACTCATTTTCGCCGGACTCTTCGTAAAACTCATCTTTAACAGAAATACATCCTCTATACCCATTGTCCATTATTAAAAACCTAGGATTATTGTTATACCGCTCCAATATTTCTACATCAAAAAATATTATGTCAAACTGAGCTTTTCCATTTTGCATCAAAGCGGTATATGGACGCTGATAATCTACTTTAACCTTCTCTAATGCCTTATCTGTCGGATAAAAGCAGGTATGTGAATCTACATCCTTAGCATTCTCGATTTGATGCTTTTTCGACAACCCCAACTCAAATCCCTTAATATGTGGATTTAAAACATCTTTCTCAGATATTGCCTCCACCATTCCTTCGTTGATTAATTCCACCATTGCTTCTATATCATAATCATCTATATCATAAATGGGCAATCCGTTAAACCTGCTGGAACCCAAATAAAAATTTATTACTTCATTTAACAACTTTTCTTTCATCGCCTACATCCTTCACAAAACTAAAATGCCTTTTCTTTGAAGTCCCTTTTCTATACTACCTTAATAATCCTCTCGTTTGCAGTGTACTAATTCGCGCCAACAATCCTAACACATATTCTCTCTTTATACCCTTAAATGTTTTATTGGCAATACTTCCATACTGGCTTTTAGCAAAACCAATAAAATTTTGTACCATTTCTCTTACTGCACAACGCAGTTCTCTCAATTCTTCTTCAGTAATATTTAAATTATTTCCTTCATGTGTTTCATTAGAACGCTCTTTATACATTCTTAGTGCACTATCATGCACGGACTGCACATCTGCATCTTGTGCAATTGCCGCTGCCAATCGATTTGCAAACTTTTCTTTTATTGCAGAACCTTTATCATTGGAATTATACCCTATCAAAATGATTTCTGATAATGTAATAAGATTCTTATACGCATCATCATATCTTGACGAACTGTATCCTCTGCCAAATCGCTCCATGACATCTTCCAATAATACTTTTAAATCTTCCGACAACCCAACCATATCCTCAAAGCAGGTCAAATTATTATTGTCCCACTCATACAAATCGCCATACACGCTGATAGGACTATCTTGAGAAGACTTTCGCCTTCTGCTAATATTGCTACACTTATAATTTGCCTTCATTTTATATATTTTATCAGCAACTTCTATGTTTCCCTCTTGTGTTAATCTTAACATAGACACTATGTAAAAAATCTCTTTATTCCATCGAGCAGTAACTGTGTCAAAATATTCCACCGTTTTCTCTGTTTCCCCTAACATCTCCCCAACAGAAAAGTATTCTAATGGCATCGAATTATTTTCGGCTTTATACAAAAAAATAAATTCTGGGTTTGCATCATCAGCAAGATTACTTGCTATATATTTAACATCCAAATTTCCCCTTGCATTTACTACTTCCTCATATAGAGGAGTGTCATTGAGTTTTAAACGCTTCAACTCATAACCATACGGCATTTCCAAATTTAATATTGCATCTGTAGCTCCTAACACAACTGCCCAAAATTCAATCTTCACAGTTCCAACTGTATCCATAAATAATCGCCTCGGTATCATTTTTGTCCTTTAAATAGATACTTCAATTATACCATCTCCCACCTAAAAAGAATACTGCATTATTTACATCCCCTGCATAATCGTGCCGTTCTGCTCCTCTTTCATATCCCCCACATCCACCGCCTGCTCTGCTTCCTGCATCTGTGCAGCTTTCCTGCCTGCTATCGCCCGCTGATTGATTTCGTTCTCATAAATACATTGCTGCATAACAGTTTCCATAATGTTTTCACAAAAATCTAAGTCCTCATCATATACCGGATTGTAATCGTCTAACATTTCTTGCTTATATCTGTCTATCGCAGACAAAAATACCGCAATGTTATCCATGGAAATATTGTCATACTGCACTCCGGACAGTGCATCTTTATCTCCTTCCAGCATACGTTCATATGGCTGAACATACTTCTCCATGATCTTTTCATCACAGCCGACTTCATGACCTTCCACGCAAAAGAAGCATGCCATGTGCATGGAAAACTTCTTTAACTACTCAATGCTTTCCCTGTTTTTCTTCAAGTCTCTTTCTGCCAGCTTACCGGCATATCCCAATAAAATCTGCAATGCACCGGCAGTCTCCTCTCTCTGTACCTCTACTCTTATCTCAAAATCCATTCTGTGTTCTCCTTCCTGTTTTGCTTCTTATGCCAACAATAAAACACCCGAACCCATCGGGCATTTTATTCTTGCCATAAATCTGCGAAATTCATTTCACAGGCAGGAACTCCGTTTCCCTATTCAGTTGTCATCCCTGCCTGTATTTTAGTCATAACTGATTTCCTGTTCCATGACGATTCCCGACTGGAACTGTATGATCAGCTTATCGGCAGAGACTACTTTGATGCTTGCTATCAGCCTTCTGACAAGGTCATTATCAAATTCCGGTATCTGGCAGGTCTGGCTCTGCAAAAAACTGTCCATATCCCTTAACCGCTGTTCATAATTATCTGCCAGTTTTTTCTTTCTTCTGGTCTCTATCTGCTCCTCTTTTAAGGTGCTGATTTCTTCTGCAATTCTTGATTTTAATACCTGGCGTAATCGAATAGATTTATCTTTTGGATATGATCCTATCCAATGCCCTGACTGTAAAAAGAATATGGAACTACTCGATTTATACTACAAACATACCAAAGTTTCTCTAGATGAACTCTATGAAAGAACCATGGCAAAAATGAAATGCCATGCCAGTGGAAAAGCTGCTTAAATTTCCCACCCATCTGCTACATACTTAAGCTATCCAACAGATGGGAGGCAAATACACATGGATCAAAAAGCAATAGAGGAACTAAGAGAAAAATACATTAAAAATCCACCTGAAGGAATGACTGCACAGCTTGTAAAAAACATGAGTGATTCAGATTTACTTGACATGCATTATTTCCTTACTGAAGATGAATATTTTGACGGCGAAGAAGAAGGTTTTTATATCAACCTTTTCTAAATGATTACCGTCTTTTTATTGTGCCCGCTCTTGTGCGGGCTTTTATATTAGTGATTTCTCCGAAGGGAGAAATTTCCTAATAAACGAATAAAGGAACCAGCTAATCCGTTATGATTCTGGTTCTTTTCTTTTTGTTGCCATCTCTAAATCTTACTTCCGTAATATTTCAGTTATTACGCAAGTAAGATTTCAAGTCAATATGTTTTTTCTGAAATTGACAACCACATAAATAA
>OIXA01002813.1_pt1 | contig 19298 bp, 8 predicted proteins | sample 1587721 | NCBI WGS metagenome assembly OIXA01 (sample SAMEA3888900, study PRJEB22519) | human gut metagenome | biome: human gut; feature: human-associated habitat; material: faeces | place: Denmark | collected 2013 | reverse complement strand
AAGACAGACCAACAGTTGTAAAGGCACTCTGTCTTCATATTGCACATGATTGTAACCTTGCCTGCCGATACTGTTTCGCAGAAGAAGGAGAATACAAGGGAAGACGTGCATTAATGAGTGCTGAAGTTGGTAAGAAAGCATTAGATTTTCTTGTAGAGAATTCAGGAAACCGTAGAAATCTGGAAGTTGATTTCTTTGGTGGAGAGCCTTTGATGAACTTTGATGTAGTGAAAGAGATCGTTGCATATGGACGTTCTTTGGAAGAAACACATGATAAGAAGTTCCGTTTTACATTGACAACAAATGGTGTATTACTAAACGATGATATCATGGAATTTGCCAATAAAGAGATGGATAACGTTGTATTAAGTGTGGATGGAAGAAAAGAAGTTCACGATTACATGAGACCATTCCGTAATGGAAAAGGAAGCTATGATTTTATTATCGACAAATTCAAGAAATTTGCAGACAGCAGAAACCAGCAGAAATATTATGTAAGAGGAACTTTTACACATCATAATTTAGATTTCTCAAAAGACGTTATGCATTTAGCAGATGCAGGATTCGAACAGATTTCTGTAGAACCTGTTGTGGCACCAGATACAGCAGATTATGCGATCACAGAAGAGGATCTTCCAATTCTGATGGATGAATATGATCTTCTTGCAAAAGAGATGATCAAAAGAGAGAAGGAAGGAAAAGGATTTACCTTCTTCCACTTTATGATCGACTTAACAGGAGGGCCATGTGTTGCAAAACGTTTATCCGGATGTGGTTCAGGAACAGAATATCTTGCAGTGACTCCATGGGGAGATTTATATCCATGCCATCAGTTTGTAGGAGAAGAAGACTTCTTAATGGGTAATGTTTACGAAGGAGTCAAGAAAGATGAGATCGTCAAAGAATTCAAGGCATGTAATGTATACTCCAAAGAAGAATGTAAAAAATGTTTTGCAAGATTCTATTGCAGTGGTGGATGCAGTGCAAACTCTTATAACTTTAACGGTACGATCGATGGAACTTATGAGATCGGATGTAAATTAGAGCGCAAGAGGGTAGAATGTGCATTAATGGTAAAGGCAGCATTGGCATTAGAAGGGGAGACGGAGAATGAAGAAGCGTAATAGCAGTGGCAAGTATATTGCAGGGCTTATTTTACTGATCGCTTTGTGTGTATTTGGAGCATTTATCACAACCAAAGGAATCACAAAGAAGAAGATCGGTCGAGCAAGCAATATCGAACTTGGATTAGACCTTGCAGGTGGAGTTAGTATTACATATGAAGTAGATGGCAAGAATGTATCTGATAGTGATATGAAAGATACTGTATACAAACTTCAGAAGCGTGTAGAAGGGTACAGTACAGAAGCAGAAGTTTATCAGGAAGGAAAAGATCGTATCAATATCGAGATTCCTGGAGTAACAGATGCAAACAAGATTTTAGATGAGCTTGGTAAACCAGGAACACTTTCTTTTGCTGTCCAGAAACAGGTAAAAGTAAAGAAGAATGGAAAAACAACGACTCAGACAACATTAGATACTGTATTGACAGGTCAAAATGTTAAGAAAGCCAAAGCTGTAACTAATCAGAATCAGACAACTGGTAAGAAAGAATATTTAGTTGCACTTGAATTTGATGCTAAGGGAACAAAGGCATTTGCGAAAGCTACAAAAGCCAATATTGGAAAACCAATTTATATTATCTATGATAATCAGGTGATCAGTGCCCCAAATGTACAGGAAGCGATCACAAAAGGAGAATGTACGATCGATGGTATGGAAAGTTATGAAGCAGCAGAGAATTTAGCTTCATCAATTCGAATCGGTTCCTTACCAGTGAAATTAAACGAATTACGCTCTAACGTAGTATCTGCGAAATTAGGAGTGAATGCGATCCAGACAACGGTCAAAGCAGGAGTCATCGGATTTGTACTGGTATGCTTGATCATGATCGCATTTTATGCAGTGCCTGGTATGATTGCGTGTGTGGCACTTGCAATCTATATGCTGATGATGTTATTAGCACTGAATGGATTTAATGCGACACTGACATTGCCGGGACTTGCAGGTATCATCCTCGGTATCGGTATGGCAGTTGATGCAAACGTTATTATTTATGCCAGAATTCAGGAAGAGATCGGGGCAGGAAAGAGTACAGGAGCAGCGATCAAATCTGGATTCGGAAAGGCAGCATCAGCGATCATCGATGGTAACGTTACAACATTGATCGCAGTATTAGTTTTATGGTTTAAAGGATCAGGAACGGTCAAAGGATTTGCTCAGACACTTGGAATGAGTGTATTGATCTCTATGTTTACAGCACTTGTGATCAGCCGATTCCTTGTATATGCGGCATATCATTTTGGACTTCGCGACAAGAAATGGTATGGAAAACCAAGAACGATCAAAACAAGAGATTTTGTCCGTACAGGTAAGAAATACGTTGCAGTTGCAGGTGTGATCATTTTGATCGGACTTGCTGCACTTCCAATGAATCGAAGCAAGATTGGATCAATCTTGAATTATGATCTGGAATTTTCAGGTGGTACAGCATCTACGATCACATTCAAGGATGACCAGAAAGTCAATGATTCTCTGGAAAAACAGGTTGTGAAAGCTTACGAGAAAGTCAGCAAGTCAACCTCTGTTCAGAGTCAGAAAGTAAAAGCAAACAATCAGATGGTTGTAAAAAGTGTAGAATTGAATCTGAGCCAGAGAAAACAGATCGAAAGTACATTAAAGAAAGATTATAAAGTAAAATCTGTAACAACAGAGAATATCAGTTCAACGATCAGTAATGAAATGCAAAGAGATGCATTTATTTCCGTTGTGATCTCAGCGATCTGTATGCTGATCTACATTGCGATCCGATTCAAAGACGTGAAGTTTGGATCCAGTGCGATCATCGCATTGATCAATGACGTATTGGTCGTATTTGCAGCATATTCTGTTGGAAGATTATCTGTTGGTGGAACATTTATCGCATGTATGTTAACGATCATTGGATATTCTATCAACTCAACGATCGTTATCTTTGACCGTATCCGTGAGAATCTGAAACTTCAGACGATCCGGACAAGAGATGATATCAAAGCACTTGTAAATCAGAGTATTTCAAGTACATTGGTTCGTACGATCAATACAAGTTTGACAACATTTGTTATGGTGTTAGCGTTATTCATCTGCGGAGTATCCTCCCTAAGAGAATTTGCATTAGCATTGATGGTTGGTGTCATCGGAGGAGCATTCTCTTCTGTATTCTTAACTGGACCACTTTGGTATATGATGAAGACGCGAATTGGATCAGATGCGATCAAAGAAAATCAGGCAGCCAGTCAAGCACAGCCAGAGAAGATCACAGCAAATCCAAACCGCAAGAAAAAGAAGAAAAAGAAAAGAAAATAAAACATTCAAAAAGAGTATTCAGTAAATACTGGATGCTCTTTTTTATGAAAAATGGAGTAAGATGATGGAACAGTGGTATCTGTATAAGAAAAAGGCTGATTTTAATCAGATTGGAGAAAAATTTAACATAGATCCAGTGATCGCACGGCTGATCCGCAACAGGGATGTGGTTGGGGATGAACAAATACAGCAGTATCTGTATGGAGAACTTTCAGATATTTCAGATCCTTTTTTGATGAAAGGCGTCAAAGAAGGAGTTGAGATTTTGAAGCAAAAGGTACAAGAGGGGAAAACGATCCGTATTATTTCAGATTATGATGTAGATGGAGTTGTCTCAAATTATATTTTGTGGAAAGCGATTCATGATCTTGGTGGAAAGATTGATTTTCAGATTCCAGACCGCATGAAAGACGGCTATGGAATTAATGAAAATATCATTGAAAAAGCAGTGGAAGACCAGATTGATACGATCCTTACCTGTGATAATGGGATTGCAGCAGCAGATGCAGTTGCATACGGCAAAGAACATGGACTGACAATGATCATTACGGATCATCATGATGTGCCATTTGATACCGATGAAGCAGGAGTGAGAAAAGAGGTTCTTCCACCAGCAGATGTAGTGATCAATCCAAAGCAGGAAGCATGCAATTATCCGTATCCGTTACTTTGTGGAGCAGGAGTGGCTTTTCAGTTTATGAGGGCATTCTATCAGGCAATGGAAGAAGATGAAAGCCAATTGGAAGAGTTGTTATCCATGCTTGCGATCGCGACTGTTTGTGATGTGGTAGATCTGACAGGAGAAAACAGAATCTTTGTCAAAGAAGGATTACGCCGAATCAAAGATACACAAAATATCGGGTTGAAAGCATTGCTGAATGTGCATGATCTGATGGATAAACAGATACAGTCTTATGCACTAGGATTTATTGTTGGACCATGTATCAATGCGAGCGGACGTTTGGAATCTGCCGAAAAAGCATTGAATCTATTTCTGGAAGAAGATGAAGAGAAGGCAAAACAGACAGCAGAAGAATTAAAAGAACTGAATGATCTTCGGAAAACTATGACAGAAAATGGTGTAAAAGAGGCACTGGGACAGGCGTTCGAATATGAAGCAAAAGGAGATAAAGTGCTTGTATTATATCTTCCAGAATGTCATGAAAGTATTGCAGGTATCATAGCAGGAAGGATCAAGGACCGCTTAAATCATCCAGCATTTGTCTTAACAGATGCAAAAGAAGGAATCAAAGGTTCTGGACGTTCCATCGAAGGATATTCCATGTTTGAAGAGATGATGAAAGTCAAAGAGGTGTTCACAAAGTTTGGGGGACATCCAATGGCAGCAGGATGCTCTTTGGAAAAAGAAAAATTACAGGAATTCCGCAAAAAGATCAATGAGAACTGTACCCTTGAGAAAAAAGATTTTGCAAAGAAAGTACAGATTGATATTGATATGCCAGTTGATTATATTACCATGGATCTGATCCATCAGTTATCTGTTTTAGAGCCATTTGGAAAAGAAAATAAAAAACCATTATTTGCACACAGAAAGTTAAAAGTGGAACGTGTGAATGTTTTTGGAAAAAATAGAAATGTGATAAAATTAGCATTAAAGAGTAGTCAGGGAACTAGGATTGATGGTATGATTTTTGAGGATGAAGATGAATTTCGAGAGAAAATGGGAACATCAAAGTATATCACATGTACATATTATCCAGTGATCAATGAGTATCAGGGATATAAAAGTCTTCAGATCAACATTCAAAATTATTTTTTTGTGGAGGAATAGCATGAGTAAGATAAAATTAGTAGCGATGGATTTAGATAATACACTCTTAGACAGCGAGAAACAGATTTCAAAACACACAGAAGAAGTTCTAAAAGAAGCGATCAGAAGGGGTGTTTATATAGTTCCAGCAACAGGACGTATTTTTAAAGCAATTCCAGAATTTTTAAGAGATATTCCAGGCGTTCGATATGCTGTTTGCTGTAACGGGGCAACTGTTTATGATCAGAAAGAAGATAAGATCATATATACAAATCATCTACCAAAAGAAACGGTATTTTCGTTGTTTGATATTTTGGAAAAATATCATTGTACACGTGATATTTATCAGAATGGGCAAGGGTATATGGAACGATGCTATTTTGACCATCTTGCAGAGTATGGTGTATCAGATCATGTATTAAAACTTGTGAGAGATACAAGACTGCCGCTGGATGATCTGCGAAAGTACATTGAAGAGCATCCGCTGGGAATTGAGAAGATCAGTGTATTTTTTGATGATATGGAAGAGCGGGAAACTGCAAGACAAGAATTAATCGAGAAAAATATTGCGAGTGTATCAAGTTCTCTGGGAAATAACATTGAAATAAATCAGATTGGATGTGATAAAGGAGATGGACTTTTACATCTGGCAGAGCAAATTGGACTATCTATGGATGAAGTGATGGCATGTGGAGATGCAGGAAATGATACGATGATGATCAAAGCTGTAGGAACCGGTGTTGTTATGGAAAATGGACAACCTGATCTGAAAGAGATCGCAGACTTTGTGACAAAGACAAATAATGAAGATGGTGTTGCATATGCAATTGAAAAATTAGTCTTTGAAGCATAAGATGTGAAAAAAATGTGAACATGGATCATGACCATTCATTTTTATTGACGAGGGTATCCAAAGTGGTATAATAAGTATGTTTAAATAGTTAGGGGGAACAATGAAAGATGAGAAAAACACGTAAAACAGCAGCTGTAGTAGCTCTGTATACGTTTTTGATGCTTGGATCAGTGTCTGTGGTCAGAGCAGATCAGCCAGTCACAAGAGAGCAAATAAGCAGTGAACAGACTGAGACCAAGACAGATTCTTCTGCCCAGACGACAGAAAGTGAAGCAACGACAGAGACAACAACACAGACGACTCAGGCAAAGCCGACAACGGAAGCAACAACGCATACGCATACAGCGGCAACGACGCATACAACGGCTGCAGCAACACATACAAAGAAACATACAGCAGCAACACATACAAAGAAACAAAAGACAAAGTCTGATCAAGACAAGAAGAAAGACAAAAAAGACAAAAAAAACAAGAAGAAAGACAAGAAATCTATCATTCCAAAAGTATATAATGACCATAGTCTTGAGATGAAAGATAAGAAAGAGACGATACAGGGATTTATTTATTTTAATCAGGCAGATGCAGCATGGAATGACAATGGATATCAGATCAAAAGCAGTGGATGCGGACCAAGCGCTATGGCAGTTTGTATCAGTTCGCTGACGAATAAATGGGTAACTCCAGTTGATACAACAGTATGGGCATATAAGAATGGCTATTACAGTAGTGCTGGAGCAAGTCATGAGATGGTCCCAGCATTGGCACAACAGTATAAACTGGAATGTCATGGACTTGGAAGTGATGTCAGCAAGGTTAGAGATGCATTGAAGAAGAAGCATCCAGTAGTAGCACTGATGGGGCCAGGATATTTTACGAAGAAAGGTCATTTTATCGTATTGGTTGCGATCGATGATAATGATCAGGTAACGGTTGCAGATGTTGGAAGCAGACAGCGTACACAGTACAAATATCCACTAAAAGAAGTGATCGCACAGACGAAGTCAGCATCAGCAGGAGGTCCATGCTGGGAGATTTATTCTGATCAAAAGATATCTGCGAAGGCTGATAAGAAGGCAAAGCAGCTGAAGGCTGAGAAGAAATATAGAAGCAAAGAATTTAAAGCAATGTATAATGAGATCAAGTCAGTATTGCAGAAGAATTATCAGTTAGCGGTTCCACTAAAGAAAGGAACACTAGTTAGTGAAGAACAGTTTGTTACGATCACATCCTTAGGAATCAACGATAAAGTTTCCGTAATGGATGAGAGCAAGAAGTTAACAAGTGATGTCGATCTTGACACAGTAGTAGATGAGATTCAGGCAGAGGCAGTCAAAGATTCTTTTTGGAATACGATCATGATTGCACCTGACAAAACTAATTTAACAGATAAATAAAATAGTATATATTACATAAAGAAGAGCACAGAATCATTGAGTATGATCAATGATTTCTGTGCTTTTTCTATTCTAAAAAATAGGAGGAAAGAAAAATGAAGATTCAAAATATGATCAAAAAAATAACGATTGCTGTATTATCTGCAGCAATGATGCTTGCACCTATCGTTAATATCAAAGCGGCATCAACAGATGTGGTCGATACAAGCAAAACCGGATCTATAACGATCCACAAATATGACATGACAGCAGCAAAACAGGCCGGTGTTAACACCAGTCAGTTTACACCAACAGGAAAACAGGACGCTGCTGCGGAAGCAGCCTTGGAAAAATATGCGATCAAAGGTGCGGAATTTAGTTACCTGCGAGTTGGAGATGTTGAACAGCAGAGTGAGAATGGAAAGATTCAGATGATCTATGAACTTCCAACCACAATACAGCAGATTTTGGATTTGACATCTTCTGATGCAGCTAAAACAGAAGGAAGTAAGACATATTTCACAAGCCAGCAGATCAATGAGAAACTTGCCAAGGCATTAGAAGATAATACGGTAACGAAAGACAAATTAGAAGATTACATGGGAAAGAATGGGACAGCCATGGATGAGACTAATGCTAATGGTGTGACAAGTAAAGACAAATTGCCACTGGGTCTTTACCTGATCGTTGAGACAAAGGCACCAGAAAATGTAACTTACACAACAAATCCATGGTTTGTACAGTTGCCATCCACGGATTCTAAGGGAGATGACTGGTTCTATGATGTGATCTGTTATCCAAAGAATGAAACTGGAAATCCAACACTTGACAAAAGAGTACGCAATAATCCAGATCAGGACAATGTAACAACTGCCAATACAGACAGACTGGCAGATTTTACTTCTGCAAGAAATGAATATAAATATCAGAGTACCGTGACAGCATCTAAAGCAGAAAGACTGGATTATCAGTTCATTTCAAAATTGCCACATATCACATCATCAACAACCTACCTGTCAACTTATACATTTAACGATACAATGGCAAATGGAATGACATATGGGAAAGATGCCGTGATCGCAATCTATGAAACTAAGGATGCAGCGGACAGAACAAATGTGAACAATGTTGAGAAGAGTGGTGCATTGGCTGTATGGAAGAGTTCCGACACGGATCCAAAGTTTGCAGCAACATACGGAAAATCTGGAGACGATCCTGCAATGAAGATCGAGATGACAAAAGCAGGACTTAAGGAGTTGAATAAGAAATATTCTGATAAATATATTGTTGTATACTATACAGCTAAGGTGAACACAGATGACAGCGTTATTCTTGGTGATAAAGGAAATCCAAACGATGTATCCCTTACGTTGAAGAGAACAAATACGAATTATTATGATATTTTAAAAGACAAATGTATCGTATACTCTTACGGATATGATCTGACAAAGAAATTTTCTGACAGCAAGGGAGATGCAACAAAGGTTAAATTCGTTGTAAAAAATAAGACAGATAATTACTATCTGGTAGCAAGAGCAGATAGAGCAGGTGTTTATCAGGTAACAGGAAAGTCTGCAAAAGAAGCTGATGCGACTCAGTTTAGTCCGTCTTCTGATGGAAAACTTGTGATCAAAGGAATCGAAGGAGATGAATATGGATTTACAGAAACACACTCCGATGCAGGATACTCTCTGTTAAAGAAAGAAGTGATCGTTAAGGTCAAAGAGACAAAAGCAGATATCACACCAACCGAAGTAAACATCACAGGGATCCAGAGTAAGTCTGATGCAGATTCCACAGCAAATGATGGAGTTCCTAATGGTGCGGTATTAAAGAATGATGTGACGGTTCAGACTACAGCAGCGAGTGCGACTGTGGATGAGATAAAGGCAACGATGACAAAACACGATGATTCTGGAAATGCATATATCAATATGCAGATCACAAATCAGAAGCAGTTCATGCTGCCAATGACAGGTGGGGCAGGAAACTATCTTCTGATCATTGCAGGGGTTGTTGTTGCTGGATGTGGGATCTTGATCTTGAACAAAAACAGAAGACGATCACAAAGATAAAATGAAACAAAAGATCATACCGATTCTGATCGTTCTGACAGGTTTTTTGCTGTTGTTTTATCCATTTACAAGCAATTATCTGTTTGAAAAGAGTGCAGGTTCGACAGTGGAAAGTTATCAGGAAAAGGCAGCCGGAATGGATCAGGCGATCATAAAAAAAGTAATGGATGAAGCAAAACAGTATAATGGGGAATTGATGCGATCTTCAGTACAGTTGACTGATCCGTTTAAGGAAAAACGCTTAGATGGAGAGACGGTTCATTATAACAGAATATTAAATATTGATGGATCATCGATCATGGGATATTTAAAGATTCCTTGTATTTCAGTCAATCTGCCGATCTATCATGGGACAAGTGGGACAGTTTTGGAACATGGGATCGGACATCTGGCTACATCTTCCTTTCCGATTGGAGGAAAAGATACCCATGCGGTGTTGACTGGACATACTGGGCTTAGTTCTGCAAAAATCTTTACAGATCTGACAGAGATGAAAAAGGGAGATTTCTTTTTTATACATGTATTGGATAAAAAGCTTGCTTACCGTGTGGATCAGATCACAGTCGTGGAACCACAAGATACAAAGGAACTTCAGATCATGGAAGGAAAAGATCATGTAACATTGGTTACTTGCACACCCTATGGAGTTAATGACAAGCGTTTATTAGTCCGAGGAGTTCGTACAGCTTATCATGCAAAAGAGGAAGAGATAAGAGCAAGAAATCATCATTCGCAATGGATGGAAGTTTACAAACGGGCCATCTTTGCAGGACTATTGATCATTTGTGTATTGATCGCAGCCAGAAAAGTATATGAAAAGATGAAAAGAAAAAGCGGAGAAAGGAGATATGGGTGAAACAAAAGATCATAAATATTGTTGGAATCTTTTTTCTGGTGATAGGGATCACGTTACTGCTTTATCCGGAGATCATATCATATCTGAAACAAAAACAGTCCGATCAGACGGTGAAAGAATTGACACAGAGGAGAAGCAAAAGAAAACAGGATGATCTACTGTATCAAAAAGCAGTCCGCTATAACAGGAAGATATTCAAAGAAAAACAAGCAGGACTAAAGGATGTATTCAGTTACCGCAGTGCACCGATCGTCTTAAGAAACGAAAAGAATACCTTCGGTTACATTAAGATACCGAAGATGAAACAGAAACTTCCATTATATCTGGGAGCGACGATGGAAAATATGAGAAAAGGAGCAGCGATCATGGGACAGACATCCCTGCCAGTAGGACAAAAAGACAGCAACTGCGTGATCGCTGCACATCGGGGATATCGGGGAATTCCGTATTTTCGGGACATCGAACAGTTAAAAACAGGCGATCAGGTGATCATTAGAAATCCATGGGAAAGACTGGATTACCGGGTTACAAAGATTAAAGTGATCGATCCATATGATATGGACAAGATTCTGATTCAAAAAGGGAAAGATATGGTCACACTTTTAACCTGTCATCCGTACCGAGGACATGGAAGATACCGGTATGTGGTGTACTGTATGAGGAATCATGGACAGAAGATCAGGAAACAAAAGGAAGATAGATAAAAATAGATGGAGAGGAGGATGTGATGAAGAATGCAAAAAAGATCCTGGAAAGAAAACGAAAGATCATAGTGGTATTAGTGGTCATGGTTTCATTTGTTTCCGTTCTGGCATGGTATCAGATGAAGAAGGCACATGCTTATCAATCATATAATACAGGAGGAAACAAACATTTTAAAGATGGACATTTAACAGTGAACATCAATGGACCAAATTGGAAAAGCGATAGTCTGACAATGTATATTCATAGTGATGAATATGAAAAAAATAAAAATGTCAGCGGTGGGACATTTAATAATTCCAGACATCCATATACGGTAACGACGTATTCCGGTGGAGGCGGAGATTATAAGCTTACAGTGAATAAACAGACGATATATTCAGAGAAGAACAGTAACAACAACTATACACTTTTAACGATCAAAGTCTGGTATCTGTTACCGGCCCATGAACAGCATCGATCCTGGGAATGGGTAACGGTGGATAAACCAGTATTTTCAGATCCGAGCAAGGATATAACGCTTTATTGCGGAGGAAATGATGGATTTTGGGAAAATTCCTATCATGATACTCAAGAACATTGGAAATCAGTAAATATCCATGTCAGTACTGGATTGGTCGGAGTGGCCTCCGCTGACAGAGATGGATGGAAAACTTATGACTGGTGTTCTATAAATCTGAATCTGGAAAAGCCAAGCCGCAGCATTTATTACAATGGAAATGGTGGAGATGGTGCAGATGTAACATGGAATTTTACGGATGGAGATTATTTTTCGTTTCCAACGGTATCAAGAAGAGGTTATACCTTGGAAGGATGGCTGGATGAAGGAACAAAATGGATGTCCAATACAGGCTGGCTGGTATGTGGTAATTATACAGAGACAGCCCAGTGGACAGCGAATACATACACTGTAAACTATGATGGAAATGGAGAAGATTCTGGACATGTGAATGATGGGACAGCCACGTACGATCAAAATTACAGCTTTGCTGAGAATGGATACACGAAAAAAGGCTATGCCTTTGTTGGATGGAATACAGATAAACATGCGGTGAGAGCACGGTATTCTCCAGGAGAGACGATCACATGGAGTAACACGGAGGGTATAACACTTTATGCTGTTTGGTCCAAGAACTCTTATGAAGTAACATTTGATGGAAATGGTGCATCAGGCAGCAAAAAGACTGTGGAATTAAAATATGGACAGGATGATATCCTGCCAGCAAATACATTTGAACGGCCGGGATATACCTTCCTTGGATGGAGTGAAGATCCGAATGCGATCAAAGCAAAATATACCGACAGACAGGCAGTCAATACTCTCTGCGATGCTGGACAGACTTGTGAATTGTATGCTGTCTGGAAGAAAACAGATGGATCATTTGACACACACAACATTATTCATGATGACGGCATGTTTAATGGCTCGATCGAACTGGAAGGGCAGAATGGAACTGGATTTTCGAGAGACCACGTAGATTCTAAGTATGGAAGGATCGACAAGGAAGGGCAGCCAGGATATTTCACAAACCGTTACAAGTAAAAAGGAGGAAGAAAGTTTGAAACAAATGAAGACGATCTGTAAAAAGATATCGGTAAGTATTCTTACCCTCCTGATGATCATGACAATGTATCTGAGTGGTTCAGGAGAATCACTGTTCCTGAAGAATAGAGACGTCAAGGCTTTCACAGGAGAAGCCAAACTGGTGATGAGCCAGGCATTATCAAGTAATAAGATCTCAGAGATCGATCGTCCTGCATCAGAAGGTCTGTGGAGTATGACAGCTGACGGATACAGAGTGTTTTGCTTAAACTCTGGAAAGACCATGTGTTCTGGAGATACCTTAAAATACAAGACGATCAATGCAGCAACTTATGAAAAAAAGGGAATTGCAAAAGCATTAAACTGGTATTTCAGGTCAAGCGGCAAGAATACAAAAGATCTGTCATTGTGTCAGGCATACATCTGGGCATGTGGACATGGAGCGAATAAGCAAAATACCGTTTATCAGGCAGGAAAAAATGTGGACAGAGGTTATTCGCAGAAAGATGCAAAAAAGTTCTGTAAAATGATCAGTGATCAGGATCCAGAAGGAACGATCTACTATTATACAGTGAAGAAATGTGTGAAAAAGAAGAAACTGGATTCCCATCAGGTTTTGTTCGGATTTCGTCATACACCGCCAGATATTGAAAAAGCGAAAACGAGTGCAACAAAGTCAGGAACCAGCCCAGATAATGTAAGGATCAAGATCAAAAAGAAAGATGCGGAAACAAGAGCAGGGCTTTCTGGAGCAGTATTTCAGATCTATATGGATGGGAATTATCAAGGAAGTGTAACAACCGATGACAATGGAGAAGCTTCTTATACTGTTCAAAGAACGGTAAGTTATAGTGTGACATCAATGAAAAAGACTTATGTAAAGAATTGGAACGATCTTTCAAAAAGTCAGCAAAAAGAAGCGACAGATAATGGCTGGTACGATTCTTCGGCAAAAGCATATGCTGTGGCAATGCAGGAAGCACAAAAACTTGCAAAGCAGAAGATTTCAGCCTTAAAGAGTGCCTCGGTCCACACTTGGATGGTCAGGGAAACAAAATCCCCATTCGGACACCTGATCCCAGATCAGACAGATCAGAGCAAAGTGGAACAGGGTGGAGTCAGATCATTCACATTTAACTATACCAATGAATTTCAAAAGAGTGATCTGGAAATCTTTAAACAGGGAACTGTAAAGAATAAACGAGGGGATCTAGGAGTTGAAGCAAACTTGCAGAATGCTGTCTATGAGCTATATGCTGACCATGATATCACAGGCTCCGATAACAAGAGTGTTGTCTATAAAGCAGGAACACTTGTGACACAGATGGTAACTGATGCGGATGGTTATGCAAAAGTGACAGATCTGTATCCGGGATATTACCGTTTACATGAGAAGTATGCTCCGTTGGGATATAAGTTATCTAGTAATGATATATCAGTCACGGTCAATAAAAATACATCCCAGTATCTGAAGGAACAGCAATATGAAGGGACAATACAGGTTGTAAAGACGTTTGGCGGGGAAAATGTTCCAGAAGCACAGGCAGTTTTTGAGGTTTATGATTCCAAGAATAACTTAAAACAGACGATCACAACGAATGACAAAGGGATCGCAGAAACAGATTTACTTCCTTATGGAGCTTACCGTATTCATCAGACGAAAACGACCGATGGATATGATATGGTACCGGACAAATGGGTAAGCATTGATGGATCTAAAATGATCTATAAGGTTGAATCAAACGATCCAAAGCAGCATGCAGGGATCATGTTGACAAAGGTTACAAGGATCAGTGATAAGGAAACTGGAACTTATACAAAAAAAGAAGAATATAAGGCAGAATTCCAGATCATCGATCAGTCGACAAAGAAAGTCATAGAAACATTGATCACGGATGAAAATGGTGCAGCTCAATCTGGAAAGTTAGATCCTGGCATCTACACGGTTCATCAGACAAAAGGAAGTGATAATTATAAGATTGCTGATGATTTTGATGTAACGATCAAAGATGGCGATAAGAAATTTAAAAAATTTGAGCTGGATAATTATTATAATGGAAACAAGATCCGGGTCAGAAAAACGATGGTCAAGAATGGAAAGTCTAAACCAGAACCAGGGGCTGAGTTTGTTGTACTGGATGAATCTATGGTGAAAGATTTCAAGGATCAGACATTGGCAACGTCACAGGACAGGCTTCATTACATTGAAAAACTGAAAAAAGATAATAGAGATGCAATTCTTGGAACATTAGTCACAGATTCCGAAGGAAAGGCAGCGATGCTCCTAAAAGATTTCGTAAAGAAGACAGGGTTTATAGTCGTGCAGACCAGAGGTGTCGAAGGCTATGACCTTGCGCTACCGCAGTATTCCACAGAAATGAAAGCATCGATCGAGGATGAAGTCAAAGTGTATGAATTCGTTTTAAAAGACGATTATACAAAATCCGCAAAGATTTCGATCAAAAAGCAAATGTCCGTAAATAAAGATAAGTATGTACCGGAATCTGGGGCGGAATTTCAGATCATTGATCCGCATGGAGAAGTGGTCGATACTCTGATAACTGATGAAAAAGGAGAAGCAACTTCAATCTCGTTAGCGATCGGTGTTTATACATTGCATCAGATCAAGGGTGATCCAAAGCATGAAATGATGGAAGATGAAGATGTGGTTTTGATCAAGTCTGATGTCCATAAGACAGTCACGTTTGGTCCGTATAAAGATGATGAAAATAAGATCAGGATCGAACTAGTCAAACGTTCATCAGAGACAAAGAAGCTGTTAAATGATGCAGTCTATGAAATCTATGATGAAGATCAGGATATTGTGGCAACTTTGACTACAGGAACGAGTGGAGATGGAACTGCAGAGTGCTATCTTCCATATGGAAAATATACGATCAAGGAAACTGCTGCGCCAGCAGGCTACAACATGGATGACGCAGAAGAAAAATCTTTTGAGTTAAGCGGGGAATCCACAAGCATCAAGATCACGTACGATAATGCTGGAAATGGAAGCTGCAGGTTTGAACAGATGGATACGCCAGTCTATGGAGAAATTACGTTCAGTAAGACGGGAGATATCTTAACAGATTATGACAAGGATTCTCAGAGTTTTATCTATGACAACGATCAGATCGCAGGAGCAGTCTATGGGCTGTATGCGGATGAGAATATCAAGAAAGATGACGGAACGCTCGTCTGGAAGAAGGATGAACTGATCGATCAAAAGACAACGACAAAAGAGAAGGAGATCCATTTTACAAGAAAGGATATGGATGGAAAAGAAACAACTAACTTCTATTTAGGAAAGTATTACATAAAAGAGATCAAGTCTCCGACAGGCTATATCAAAGATCAGGAAAAACATGAAGTAGAACTGACATGGGATACAACTGCAGGAAGTATCAATGATATTCGTGATGATGATAAAGTACCAGACAAGGAAGATCCGTTTGGAAATGAAGACAATAATGTAAGTACAGGTATTTATGTGTTGGAAAAAGGCGAAAAATTGAACCAGAAGATCAAGGATGCGGAATCTGTGACTTTCACGTGGAAGAGTGCACCAGAAGGAGCTGTGACAACGGATGTTTCTCAGAATAAAGATGGCAGTATTGTGCTTTGGAACGATGATGGAGATTGTTATATCTCAAGTCAAAGAGCCGGACAGGTCATCTACATGAATGCAATATCATCTAAAATGTTTAAAAATTGCAGGAATCTCACAGAGATCAATTTTAAAAATATTGATACATCCGCAGTCGTGGATATGAGTCAGATGTTTTATGCCATGGATTCCATCAAAACACTCGATCTTTCATCTTTCAACACCTCCAATGTAGAAGATGTCAGCCAGATGTTCTATGGAAATCCAGTTCTTAAGACAACATATGTCATGGATCAGATATTAAAGATCGAAGAAGATAAGTTTATCGAGGAACATCCGTTAAAGATCGTTGCCATGCCAAAGAACAGGTTCTTAAAAGGTGATAAATTCAAGGCAGAGGACTTTAGCTGGAGAATCCTTTATGATGACGATGGAGCAGAAGATGTGGAAGTGACGGATAAAGATGTGGCATTTACACCGACATATGCAGAAAAATCAGGAAAATACGAGATCAATATCAGTTTTAACAACCAAGGATCGTATAAAGATCTGCCAGAGAAAACGATCAAGACTACGGTAGAGGTTCTGGATCCAGAAGAGGAAGATATTGCCTTAAAGGTTGCAAAGAAAGCAAGTATTCATGTCAAAGCTAATGATACTCTGCAAAAATACGGCATCCATCTGATCAAGACCGATCAAGACGGAAACAAGCTGGCGGGAGCCATATTTGCCTTAAAAGCGAAAACAGATATCGTTAATAGCAAAGGAGAAAATATCTTTAAGAAGGGTGATACGATCGCCACCACTACATCACAGGATGATCAGTTTGAATATCTGGAATTTATTGGATTGCCGACCGATATCTATGCAAAGGATGGAACAGACAGTGATATGTATGAGGTAGAAGAAATCTACGCACCAGATGGATATGAGAAATCGGACAAGACATTAACATTTAAGGGTAAAGTGATCAATGATACGAAAGAAAATCTTATTCATGATGTAAAAGCCGAGAATAATACGGATAATGATACAACAACATATGTGCATGATTCAGATACTTTAGTCAACCAGAAACTGGATTATATTGCATTGAAGAAGATATGGGATGATCATGACAATGCAGCAAAGATCCGTCCAGATGTTGTTACGATCAAGGCAACACATAAGACAACAAAAGAAGTAAAGGTGTATACACTGACAAAAGATAATAACTGGACAATGTTTACGGATATCAAGAAGGATGATCGTGAAAAGTGGGAGTTTCGTGAAGATGTTCCCGAAGGTTATACTTTGACGAGTACACACTGGAATGATGCGATGTATGTAATTTCGTTTACGAACTTCCATGAAAATCCAGAATATGTCGATATCAATGTACAAAAGGTTTGGGAAGATGGTGACAATGGAGATGATCTGAGACCGATATCGATCAAAGCTCAATTATATAGAAATGGTGAGAAATACAAGAATGCTATTACATTAGACGAAACAAATAACTGGTCAGATGATGTAACGTATCATTGCCTCGATAAGTATGACAAAGCTGGCGAACCATTTGAGTATGAAGTGAAAGAAGAAGTCTATGATAAGCTGACAGGTAATGCAAAAACAGGATATGTCGATACTTACGAGACAAATGAGACAATAGATGATGATGGTACAACAACGAAGAATATCATGATCACGAATACGCATACACCAGATACGACGAAGAAAAAGGTTAAAAAGGTATGGAATGATCATGGGAATAAAGATGGCATACGCCCAAAGTCTGTCTTAGTTAATCTGTTGGCTGATGGTAAAGTGGAAGAAACATTGATGCTCAGTGCGAAGAATAACTGGAAAGCGTCCAGTAAGGTACTTCCTGTGAAAGTCAATGGTAAAAAAGTCAATTATACATGGAAAGAAGTCGAAGAAGGATTGATCACGGGAGAATCTGAGATCGGATACAGACCAACCTATGATACGGATGAAAATGATCAGGATCTTACAGTGATCACAAACACACATGACCGTACAGGGCCGAAAGGAAGCATTACGATCACAAAAGCATTGGACCCAGGTAATCTGAATATGGATGTTGGGGATCCGACTTTTATATTTACACTGACTGGAACCGATGTCTATGGAAAGAAACACAGTTATGAGAAGAAAGTCAAATTCACAAAGGCAGAGGTTGAAAAACAGATGAAAGATCATCCGGGAGATCTGATCGAACTGTCTGTGACGTTTGATGATCTGGAATATGGTACTTATACGTGTAATGAAGGAGGTATGATCAAGTATTTCAAATTACTCAATATTACGAGCAACAGCAGCAATGCAACGATCGATCAGGAGAAAGAAACTGTGACGTTCGATATTGGATCAACTGGAACGACAGCTAAAGCACAATTGACAGGTGGAGCGAAGTTTATGAATCAGATGATCCAAGGATCTGTAAAACTTATCAAGAAAGATTCTAAGGGAAAATCATTAAGAAATATCGAATTTGTGATCACATCATCTGATGGAGCAGAAGTAGCGAAGGCCAAAACAGATTCTGCTGGAGAAGTCACTTTTGATGGACTGCTTCCTGATACTTATACGATCACAGAGACAAAGACAGCGGTTGGAAAGAATCTGTTAAAAGAACCAATCATCGTTACACTGCCAATGACGATGTCACAGGCAGAGGTGGATAAACAGAATGTGGATACAAGTAAAGCGATCAAACAGGGAAATGATTATTACTTCTATCATCTGACGTACAATGTTACGAATGATTCTATATTGAATCTTCCAAAGACAGGTGGACGGACAGATGAGCTTTCATTCATAGGAGGAATCATTCTGATTTTAGGAGGATTATTTTTATTGCATAGAAAATTTCGATAAAATCCGAAAAAATATAAAAAAATAAATTATGAAGAAACCACGTAAATAAGCCATTTTTTACGTGGTTTCTATCTATAAAATAAAAATATCAAAAAAAAATTAAAAAAAGTGTTGACATTCATCGAAAATAAGAGTATATTATATTTTGTCGTCAGGCAAGAGAGCTTGAGAGACACAAGGGATCATAGCTCAGCTGGGAGAGCATCTGCCTTACAAGCAGAGGGTCATAGGTT
>OIXA01002800.1_pt1 | contig 19358 bp, 15 predicted proteins | sample 1587721 | NCBI WGS metagenome assembly OIXA01 (sample SAMEA3888900, study PRJEB22519) | human gut metagenome | biome: human gut; feature: human-associated habitat; material: faeces | place: Denmark | collected 2013 | reverse complement strand
CAGTTTGAACTATGAAAATTGAAAAGATCAGCGATATTTATGAGGTATTGAAAGGATATACCCGTAAAAAGCGTTTAGTGGTTGCTTTTGCTAATGATAGTCATTCTATAGAAGCTGTTTATATGGCAGTAAAGGCCGGATTGGTGGAAGGAATATTGGTAGGGGATACGGAGACTATCAAAGGAGTGTGTAAAGAAAACGGTTATGATGAATCGTGTTTTAAAATTGTCCATGAACCGAATGATGTCCGGGGAGCTGAAACGGCTGTCGAAATGATCCGAAACGGTGAAGCCGATGTTATCATGAAAGGATTGGTGAGTACCGATAAATATATGCGGGCGATCTTAAATAAGGAACGGGGATTGGTAGCGCCCAATGCAATTCTGTCGCATGTAACGGTGATGGAATGCTCGTCTTATCATAAATTATTGACTGTTAGTGATGTGGCTGTGATTCCTTGTCCTGATTTGAATCAGAAAATTTCTATGATCAAATATGTGACGATTACTGCGAGAGCTTTGGGAGTTGAAAAACCGAAAGTAGCGATGATCGCTCCGACGGAACAGGTCTTGCCTAAAGTGCAATCTACAGTCGATGCTGCCATCTTGTCGAAAATGGGAGAGCGGGGACAGATCCCAGGGTGCATAATCGAGGGGCCGATGGCTTTGGATGTAGCTGTCGATAAAGAAGCTGCCGAAATAAAGAAAATGCAGTCGGTAGTTGCCGGAGATGCGGATTGTTTGATTTTTCCCAATCTGGAATCCGGGAATGTATTTTATAAAACCAATACGAAATTAGGGCATTCTAAACAGGGAGCAGTACTGGTCGGAGCAAAAGTTCCGAGTGTATTGTCTTCGCGTGGAGATAGTGTTGAAACGAAATTGAATTCGATTGCTTTGGCTGCTATTTTGTCGGAATAATTTTTTTTGACACGTTCTCTGGCTTTGCAAGCCACAGGTGCGAGTTCTTCGGGAATTTTAATTATAAACCTCCGGTTTTGATTCATACTTATTGATCGAAGCCGGAGGTTTGTCGATTTATATTGGACTAATCACCCAAAGTCAAATTTTTGACTTTGGGGATCACTTCTTTTTATTAAAAATTCAAAAGAATTAGTTGAGTTGTCCGGATTCAGCTTTCTTGATCATGTCGGCATTCGCCGTGATATATATTTCTACTCTCCGGTTCTGTGCCCGTCCTTCGGCAGTGCTGTTATCGGCCACAGGCTGATCGAATGCAAGGCCTTCGGTCGTCAAACGGGAACGGCTGATTCCCTGGCCTACCAGAAAGTTAGCGACGGCATCTGCACGTTCTTTAGAAATGCGTTCGTTTACTGCACGGGTACCGGTATTGTCGGTATGACCGTAGATGGTCACGTCCGTATCCGGAGAATTTTTCAGGGAAGTGGCGAATTTCGTCAAGGCTTCTCTGGAAGCCGGACTAAGTTCGCTCTTATTGGTGGCGAAAAGGATACCATTGTCGAAGGTTACCTTTATGGCTTGCAGGTTATTGACATCCTGTACAGACTCGACTTTAGCTCCTTCGATCGCTTCCAGTTCTTTTTTTTGTTTGTCCATCCGGCGACCGATTAAAGCTCCGGTTCCTGAACCGACGGCAGCGCCTACTGCAGCACCGATGGCAGCTCCTTTACCCTTTCCGGCGAGAGCTCCGATTCCTGCACCTAAGGCAGCACCACTTCCGGCACCGATGGCAGCACCTTTACCTGTATTACTCCAGCTGGCACACCCTGTAAAAACACTGCCTGAGAAGATCAGACTTCCACCAAGCAATAACATAACAAAAAGATTTCTGATTTTCATGTGTTCTCAATTTAGAATCTTGGTTATTATACGTGCGAAATTAGAAACAATCTGTTAAAAATAAAATTGATTTCAGCTTGAATTTTATATTTTTGTCCGAATGAATTGAAACAGACCTATAAGGGGGAGTTTGTGGTAAGATAAAGTTATAAGTTGAAACATGGCTGTATATTTTATTAGCGGGATCGATACAGATGCCGGAAAATCGATCGTTACGGGAGTAATAGCCCGGACGTTGTTACAAAAAGGAGTGCATGTGATCACTCAGAAGTTTATTCAGACCGGATGTGTCGGTATTTCGGAAGATATACTGAAACACCGGGAAATTATGGGGATTCCTCCTCAGGAAGTAGATAGAGACGGTACGACCTGTCCTTATGTCATGACTTACCCGTCTTCGCCTCATTTGGCAGCCGAGATCGACCGGGTAGAAATCGATGTAGAGCGGATTCATCGGTCTACAGAAAAATTAGCTGCCGCTTACGATGTCGTATTGCTCGAGGGGGCCGGTGGGTTGTATGTGCCTGTCAGCCGGCAGTATCTGACGATCGATTATATCCAGGAATATAAACATCCGTTGATATTGGTGTCGTCGTCAAAATTGGGCAGTATCAACCACACCCTGATGAGTCTTGAATTGTGTCGTCTGCGCGGTATCGAGGTAGCTTACGTCGTTTATAACGACTTTCCCAACGACAGTGAGTGGATCAAGAATGACTCGATTACCATTATCCGGCAATATCTGGATGAACATTTCCCGGATTGTCGTCTGTTGGAATTACCTGTGGTTGAGGGGGATAAGTGGCCTGAACTGGAATTGAAATAAATCGCATCGCTTCTACAGGGAAGGAATGAGCCGTTCTAGTCGAAAGAGGAACATATGCAAAAAGTAGAATTATTATCTCCGGCCAGGGATCTTGTTGTCGGTAAGGCCGCTATCGATAATGGGGCCGATGCGGTATATATCGGGGCACCTGCTTTCGGGGCCCGTAAAGCTGCAGCCAACAGTCTTGAAGATATCGGGACTTTGGTGGGTTATGCCCATCGTTTTTATTGCCGGGTATTCGTTACCCTGAATACAATATTGTATGATTCGGAGTTGGCCGAAGCGGAAAAAATGATCCGGCAATTGTACGCGATCGGGGTCGATGCTTTGATCATTCAGGATCCGGGCATATTGAATATGGATCTGCCCCCGATTTGTTTGCATGCCAGCACACAGATGCACAATTATGAACTCGAACGAATTAAGTTTTTAGATCAGCTGGGATTTCAACGGATTGTATTGGCCCGGGAGCTTTCGTTGGAGCAAATCCGGGAGATCCGGAAAGAGGTGAAAGCCGAACTGGAAGTGTTTATACACGGGGCTTTGTGTGTCAGTCTGAGCGGACAATGTTATCTCTCTCAATATATGTTCGGCCGCTCGGCTAACCGGGGCGAATGTGCGCAGCCTTGCCGGATGAAATGGACTGTCGAAGATAACAGTGGGAAAAAGTTGATTAGAGATAAATATGTATTGTCTCTCAAAGATTTGAATCTTTCTTCTTATATCGATGATTTAATAGAAGCCGGAGTCGATTCGTTTAAAATAGAAGGGCGCCTGAAGGATGAGAATTATGTGGCGAATGTTACGAATTATTATTCTTCGCTGATCGGGAACCACCCCGGCATTGTGCGGAGTGGTTCCGGACATATCCTGTCGGCATTCGAAGCAGATCCTGAGCGGAGTTTCAGCCGGGGAAGTTCCGATTATTTTATCAGGGGACGGCACAGGGGATTAGTTAATATGGATTCGCCGAAATCGATGGGAAAAAAGATAGGGATAGTCAAAGAAACAAAGGGAAATACTATTATTTTGGATGCTATCGGGGAGTTGGCGAACGGAGACGGATTATGCTATTTGGAGCAGGGCGGATTGAAAGGGATAAAGGTCAATGAAGCTGTGGGAAACCGGATTGTTTGTAATGAAACGGTAAAGCTCCGGCCGGGGACCGAATTGTTCCGGAATTACGATCATCGCTTTAATATCCGTTTGGACAAAGTGAAATCCGTACGGAAGATCCGGATAAAAATAAAAGCATGGACAGCGGATCGCTGTTTATGGCTGGAAGTGACCGACGAAGATGGCGTACAAGTGATTTTACGCTCGGAAGAAACTTTTGAAAAGGCACAGAATCCTCAGCAGGCAGAACGCCTCAAACAACAACTCCTGAAATGCGGAGATTCCGATTTTGAGTGTGAGAGTGTAGATTTGAACGGCGAAGAGGTCTTATTTATTCCGGCAGCAGCGGCCAATGCATTACGTCGGAAATTATTGGAAGAATTGATAGAGGCCAGAGAAGCCCGGCGGGAGAAAATGTTACCGGGACATAGGAAGCCCCTGACTTCTGTTCCCGTTGAAGCCGATTGGCACTATAATATTGCTAATCAGGGAGCGAAAAATTTCTATGAAGCTTGTGGGGTACCTGTTGTCGGAGCATGTTTTGAGAAATCGGGATTTCAGTCGGGGGAAAAAGATTTAATGCATACCCGTTATTGCCTGTTGTATGAATTAGGACGTTGCCGAAAAATGCAGAAAAACAAAGATTTGGAATTTCCGCTTTTTCTGGTCAACGACAAACATCGGTTCCGATTGGAATTCGATTGTCAGCGCTGCTTTATGAAAGTAATAAAACATGTATAAAGTTTAAAATGTTGTAAAAAAATGTTACTACCCAACCTACTTTGCTATCGATATTATATTTTTGTTTCCGAATTTATGGAAAATAGAAATAAGCCTAAGGGGCTAAAATAAAAATTTATGTGTGGAATAGTAGGTTATATAGGAACTAAAGAAGCTTATCCTATTCTGATCAAAGGTTTGCATCGTCTTGAATATCGTGGATACGACAGCGCAGGTATTGCCTTGATTTCGGATAATCAAGAATTGAATGTTTATAAGACGAAGGGCAAGGTGGCTGATCTGGAGCGTTTTGCCGAGTCGAAAGATATATCGGGTTGTATCGGTATAGCCCATACTCGTTGGGCTACTCACGGGGAACCTAATGATGTAAATGCACATCCCCATTATTCCCAATCGAAAAATCTGGCCCTGATCCATAACGGTATCATCGAGAACTATACGGTGTTACGGGCCGAATTGGAAAATAAAGGATATATTTTTCGCAGTAATACGGATACCGAAGTCATCGTGTATTTAGTAGAGTATATTATGCGTACCAACCAGGTGGATCTATGTACAGGTGTACAGTTGGCTTTGCATCAGGTGATCGGTGCTTATGCGATTGCATTGATGGACAAAAGCAATCCCAACGAGATCATAGCTGCCCGTAAAAGTAGCCCCTTGGTTGTCGGAATCGGTATGGATGAGTTTTTTTTAGCTTCGGATGCTACGCCTATTGTGGAATATACGGATAAGGTCGTTTACCTCAATGATGAAGAGATTGCGGTGATTCGTAGGGGAGAGCCTTTGAAAGTAGTGGATTTGAATAATGTGGAAATCACTCCTGAGATAAAAAAGCTGGCTATGAACTTAAGCCAGTTGGAAAAAGGAGGTTATCCCCACTTTATGTTGAAAGAGATTTATGAACAACCTCGTACTTTACAGGATTGTATCCGGGGCAGAATCAATGTAGGAGGAAATAGTGTGGTACTTTCCGGCGTAATCGATAATCGGGATAAATTCCTGAATGCCAACCGGATTGTAATTGTTGCCTGTGGTACTTCCTGGCATGCTGCTTTGATCGGCGAACATTTGATCGAAGATTTGTGCCGTATCCCTGTTGAAGTGGAATATGCGTCGGAATTTCGTTACCGGAATCCGGTGATCCATCCGGGAGATATCGTGATCGCCATATCCCAGTCGGGAGAAACGGCCGATACCCTGGCTGCGATAGAGCTGGCGAAATCGAAAGGGGCATTTATCTACGGCATCTGTAATGTAGTCGGTTCTTCGATTGCCCGGGCTACGGATTCGGGTTCTTATATTCATGTCGGACCTGAGATCGGCGTGGCTTCCACCAAGGCTTTTACCGGCCAGGTAACCGTACTTTCGATGTTGGCCTTGACTATTGCTCAGCAGAAAGGGACTATTACCCAAGCTCGTTTCGAAGAAATGGTAAAAGAGTTGCAGGGTATACCTGAAAAGATTTCTATGGTTTTGAAAAATGCCGAGCCGGTAAAGGAATTATCTAAGATATTTACTTATGCCCGTAATTTCATTTATCTGGGACGTGGCTATAACTATCCGGCCGCTTTGGAAGGAGCATTGAAATTGAAAGAGATTTCTTATATCCATGCCGAGGGATATCCTGCTGCCGAAATGAAACATGGACCTATAGCACTTATCGATGCAGAAATGCCGGTAGTAGCTATTGCAACTACCGATAGTATATACGAAAAGACCATTAGTAATATACAGGAAATCAAAGCCCGGAAAGGAAAAGTAATCGCTATTGTCAGTGAAGGCGACCAGTTGGTACACGATATTGCCGATTATTGCATCGAAGTACCTCATGTGTTGGAACCTTTTGCTCCTTTAGTAGCTTCCATCCCTTTGCAATTGCTGGCTTATTACATTGCCGTTAATAAAGGACGCAACGTGGATCAACCCAGAAACCTGGCGAAATCAGTTACGGTTGAATAAAACGGATAGCGGCTTTTAGCCGGTAGATAAAACGGTGCCGACAGTTAAAACAGGAGTAACGGTTTAAAACTGGATTGCATCGTTTTATTCGTTGTTGCTGTTTTATCTGTCCGGCTCCCTTTTTACCGGTAAGGCTATTCTACGATTACAGAAGTCTGTTTTTTGCCATCCATATAGACCGTTACGGGTTTGGCAAACCGGACGTGGCGGACGAATTCTTTTTCTTCGATCAATTGCTGATTTCGAATAATGTCGTAATTGATGAAGGAGCTGTCCGATTCGTAAGGTACGGCAAAGTATCCGACATTCATGGAAGTCACATTGTGAAAGAAATGGGACCCCAGCGAAGCGTCCAGGGGGAAATCCCTTAATCCTTGTTCGACGATAATCCTGGCTTTAGAAATATCCGACCACAATACAGGAATGCCGGTCAATTTGTCCCGTGTTCCCCAACGTCCCGGTCCGATCAGGATATAGGGGGTGTCGGTGGCTTTTAATTTTTCATTGAAAAATTTCACTTCTTCGGCCATCTGTTCGGTGCGCAAGCGGTCGAAATGTCGGGGATCGACATAAATCAGATCCTGAATGTCGGTGATTTTCCCGTTGCCCATTCCTTTGTCGGCCCGTAAGATCGCTTTACTCATATCGATATTTTCTTTGTCGATATCCATATGATATTCATTTTTGATCAGGGGTTTGATCTGCAGGACATAAAATTTCCATTCTTTGTTTTCCCGATTGACTGCAAATTCCATTTCGACGGGAGCTCCCATCGCCTGGGAGAAAATATCCAGCAGTGTATCCAGCGTCGAAGCCAGAGGAATATAATCATATTGCAGTATGTCCGGAAAGTTGACAATCCGGGGGCCACGTACACTGAAATCGAAACCTATGCGGTCGTTCATAAAATCGTAGACCGAAGCACAATGCTGTAAATTACCGTCTTCTTCTATCGCTTTCAAGTCATAAGATCGGATAGCGGCATCTTCACCGTCTTTCACCAGATTGTAGTCCGGATGGATCATGTCTATGGCATAAAAATATTTTTGCGAATCCCGGGCCATATCCTGGATAGAGGCCAGTTGCAATTTGGGATAACGGGGACAAAAACGATAGGTCTTTTCTCCCCCCACCACATATGCTCCAAGGCCCAGTGCTATGACTGCAAATCCATCTTCCGGTTTAATGTAAGAAAAAGGATAGAAGTTATAGGATTGGGCGACTCCACTGATGTTGGGATAATATTTTCCGTTGTATTCGTTTCCTACTACCTCCTGGAGGATTACCGCCATTTTTTCTTCTTCGATCATACAGTCGATCGCGTGAAAGTAAGCTCTCGAACTATCGGTGAATATCGATGAATACACCAGTTTTACGGCAGTTTCGAGATCGTCGATCCGGCGTTCGATATCGGGGTGGTTATTGGGAATCAAATACGTAGAATAAACACCTGCAAAAGGCTGACTGAGCGAATCTTCGAACAAACCGGACGAGCGTACGGCCAAGGGTTTACGCATCACTTCCAGGTAGGAGCGGAGCTTGTCCCTGAGTTTTTGAGATAAGGGAGCCGCTATGAAGGCCGCTTTCACTTCTTCGTAACTTTCATCACTATAAATAATCCGACTCAACCCATTGTTATCTATGAAGTTATCAAATTCATCCACACCGATGATCGCCGTTTTCGGAATTTCTATCTTTAGTTTCGGGATCAGCTTCTTAAAATCGACGTTTTCGATAAAATTGGACAGGAAAGCCATTCCCCGGCCTTTACCTCCGAAGGAACCTTTACCTAAACGGGTGATGTAACGGTTCGAATCGACTAATTTGGGGTTGTAATTGATGATCCGCCCTTTGATTTTTTTCAGTTCTGCCGCTTCGAATACCCGTAGGATGAATTGCCGCATTTCGGCCGGAGTAGGGAAATCTTCAAACCGGTATCTTTTCAGATGTTTCGCTAAAGTAATTTCCCGGTGGGCCATTAACCAGGTGGAAATACCGTTGCGAATGGAGTGGTATATCAAAGATTCATCCGGGATGCTCAGCAGTTTTTGTTTAAATTCTTCTATCGAAGTGGCTCTGTCGATCGGTTCTCCGTTTTTGTTCCGGAAAATAAAATCTCCGAATCCCAGATATCCTTTGATAAAATCCTGGATATCATGAGCCAGAGTCGGGGAATTTTTATTAATAAAAGCAGCATGCAACTCTTCTGCTTTTACTGTATTTTCTATCTCCTGGCTTTGAAGCATACAGGGAATATACGCTCCGGTTCGCTTGACATAGCGGATCAATTCGATTCCGGCTTCTTCATCTTCCTCTCCATTCCGTTTATAGCGCACATCCGATATGACTCCGATCAGATTTTCCCGGTAATGATCGATAACGTATACTGCCTCTTCATAGTTGGTTGCTAATATTACTTTCGGTCTTACCCTTATTTTCATCACAATACTCATATCGTTGTCCTGAGGTTCTGAGAAAATGAGTTCCTGAGTTTGTGTCATGACCTCAGTATAAAGTAAAGGCAAATAACGGGAATAATACCGGATCGAGTTTTCGACCAATAGGATTACCCGGATATCTCCCAAATGGGTGTCCCGGTCGAGGTTCATTTTATCCTCGATGTATTTGGCCATGACCAGGAATATCTTGGTGGAACCGTTCCAGACGAACAACCTTTCGATAGATTCGTACAACCGATCTTCTATAGTATGAAAATAGGCCAGGTCCGAATTGTTGTTTACCAGCATCAGCTGACAGATATTCGGATACAAATCTTTCAGATGACGGCTGATGACCAAAGGAGTTTGTTTGTCCAGACCGGCCATCAGGATGATCAGGTCGATATGCCTTTCGGACAAAATCTTCAGGGCTTCTGCTTCGCTGGCGACAGAAGTAAAACGGGGGGCGGTATACAGGTTGACCTGTAAATATTCCCCCACGATTTTATCGGTGAATTGCCCTTCCCGTTCGATGGTATAAGCATCATAATAATTGGCGATCAAAAGAATTTCTTTGATTTTGAAGGGCATTAATTCCTGGAAAATGTCCCGGTCGCTCTTTTTACGTTTGTAGATTTTGTGTAGTTCGATTGACATAAACAGATCATTCAATGGTAATAGACTAGCTATCCTGTTGTACAGAATGATGTAAAATTACAAAAGTTTGGCGACTTGACAATGGTTAAATATACATATTGATCATTGCTTCGTATAGTTCTTGTTTACCGCTGGTTTGTTTGGGTTCTCCGTGAGCGATCGCATATTCCCGCAGATCTTCCAGCGAAAGTTTACCTTCTTCGAATGGCCGGCGAGAGTGGCATGGTTGACTTCGATATTTACTTTAAAATCTTTATCGAGGCCGTGTGCTTTAAGAAAACCGATTACCGTTTCTGTATCTGCGTCGTATTGGTGTTTCATCGGTTCCATCGGTTTGGGTTCGATCAGGAATGTTCCCTTAAAACCTTGGCTACGGGCATAATCCCGCGCTTTGGCCAATAGGAGGGCGAGGTGGTTCTTTTCACGCTTCTGATCGGTATTCAGTAGGGACATATAACCTTCACGGCCTCCCCAGAAAACATAGTTTTCACCTCCGAGGGCGATAGTGGCATCCAATGCGTTTTTTATTTGGACAGCAGCCCGTGCCACGACATCGAAATCGGGATTGGTAGCTGCTCCGTTCATATAACGGGCATGTCCGAAGACATTCGCTGTTCCCCACAATAGTTTGCTCCCTGTTTCAGCCTGTTTCTTGCGGGCATAGGCAACTATTTCTTCGTAGGCTTCGATAGAAGCGAGCAGTTTCCCCTGGTAGTCGGAAATGATCCGGGAAGAGAGTTTTATGAAAGGAAAATTCTTTTTTCCCAGGTACCTCTGCATGGAACGCAGGCTGGAGGCGTATACCCGGGCTGTTTCCTAATGACCGCTTTCACGAAGCTCTCGGATTTTCCGTGAAAAATAGAAATAAAAACCGGCTTCGTGGGTTAACACGCCGTAAGTCCTGAACACGTCCTCTATTTCGTATTCCCGGGATTTCTTTTCTATCATTGAAATACACTTTAACAGTACTCTTGAGATACTTTCGCACCTGTGGTTGATCCTCCGAATCGACTCCGGGGTGTTTTCCCCGCCGTCGATAACCCTTCCTTTTACGGGATCAAACAGGGTATCCGGGATACTGAATCCTGTATAAACAACCTTTTTCCTTCGCTTGTGAAGAACCTGCACGACTAACGGGAATTTGCCGGACCGGTTGCTCCTTCCTTTTACCAATACTGTTTTAACTGTTGCCATAAGTTTTTTATTAGTTAGACATTTGACACTTCCTTGTTTCCTGGAAAGGAAGCATAAACTTATATGCATCAAATCGGAAAAAGACCAAAAAAGTTCAGTAACCAAGCGGGAAAATTGCACGAAAGACGGGAAGTCGGTTCCAAACCCGTCGGTAAGGAAACGGTACGTCTTGTATGTATAGGATTTTTTTCAACTTGCCAAACATGAAAAATGGAACAGGGTGAGATGGTAAAGCATGTCCCAATACATCCCCAAGTAAACCACGGGGATTAAGCATGGCAGATGGGATTTTTTCGCTGCACAAGACAAAAAAGGCGGCCCCACCTGCCGCCTGTAGATTGATAAAGAGAGAATTCCATCCTACGCGAGATGATCAAAGCCATATGGATCCAGCTTCCACATCCCCCGCCTGGTAGGTATAGGAGATGAACTCCTCAAGCGCCTCCTTCCATGTAAGATTGAAGGTTTTCATGATGGAGTGTAGCGTGCGGTTGCTGTCTTCATCCAGGCTATCCTCCCCGATCAGGTTCACATCTGCCTCTGGGTCCACATCAACAAACTCCTCGCGGCTCCAAAACACCACTACCGGGATGCTCAGGTTAATATCCCATGTTCCACGCTGGATCAATACCCCGGAGGGCTTGTAGAACGGGTCAAAGCCGTTTGTCTGCGGGTTCTTTTTAGAATTGTAGCCGTGATACAGGCGGAGTTTCAGGTCAAACTCCTTGCGGTCCTTCAGGAACCGGATAACTCCTTTTAATCCTACCGGGTTAGTGCCTCCCGTAATTTCCGCCTCGTTGTCATGTTTGGTCTTGTCCCAGGGCGTGGTATCCACATAGAGATAATCCACCAGTGCCTCCGGATCATTGTCGTCAGCTTCCGGTTTCCCGTCAAAGGTAGGTCTCACGTTCTCCGGGGTGAAGAAATGCTGGTGGATATTCTCCTGCCCGTTCTCCACGAACTGGCCGTTCATCAACTCTCCTTTGGAATTGTAGTAATAGATAAACATCAGGTAAACCGGGGCCGGGGTAAAGTTGTTTCCATTTTTATATTCGCCGTTTTTCTGAACGTAAAACTTGCCCTGGCTTCCTTCAGCAAGGGTCCATCCACTGCCGGCCTTCAGTTCATAAGTGATCTCCTGGACACGTTTCATATACCTGGCCGGGGATTCCGGATTTTGGTGGGGACCTCCGGCCTTCTGTATCTCGTTCCAGTCAGCGTGCAGGTGGCATTCAACGAGGCGGACGGTCATTTTTGCCGGGTCCTCATGCAGTTTGTTCTTCGTCTCGTCTTCTGGTATTACAGGATCCTTGCTGCAAGAGTTCAGTGACAGGACAAGGGACACTCCTACCAGAAGTGCCCACACGGTTTTACATGCAATTGTTCTCATTTTTTTCTTTTTATTTATTAGTGTTGATTACAGTTGTTATAAATTAAAAAATCCAGTTTACACCACAACGCACATCACGTCCCATATCATGCGCATAGTAACGCGAGCGGTTGGTGTATTCCTTGTACTCACGGTTCAGGAGGTTGTCTGCCGACAGCATGAACCGGACCTGGCGTCCCCGTTTCACGGGAAGTTCAAGACCAGCGTCGAACCCGAGGAGATGGTACGCCGGGGGAGTATACGGGATAAGATCCGTGTCCGGATCAAACCGCCTCTGTTTTGCGGTGAAACGGTGCCTGATGTTCAGGCGCAGACTGAGATGCGATTTCGTCTCGTGGATCCACGCAAGTTCATGGCTGAAACGGAAGGAGGGAATATAAGGAAGATAATTACCCTTTGTCCGTTCGTTTGCCCGTATAAAGGAGACGACGGCATGGTAGTCCCATGAACCGCCCGGAGTGAAACGCAGGTCAAAGTCCATACCGCGGAAGAAAGCCGGGGTCTGCCTGTACTGGAAGACCGGGTATGTCCCCGAAATCACGGTGACTGTCTCTTTCTCCGGCCCGTCATAGATATAGCCGTCCACCCATTGCAGGTAACCGTCCAGACAGACGCTGAACATCCCGTCGCCGTAACGGAGGGAAGATATCCATTTGTAGCTTCTTTCCGAGTGCATCGCAGAGTCTCCCCTGACAAACATCCCAGACCCAAGCTCGTTCCCGTTGCTGTACAGTTCATACACGTGAGGGGCACGCCAGGCCAGACCGAAGTTGGAGGTGAGCCTCCAGCGTCTGGAAAGTTGATAGTGTCCTCCCAGGCTGTAGGACACGTTGTTAAACTTTCTTGTCCCGCCATAGGGGCTTCCCGTCCAGTCATAACCACTGGCACGGGTTTCCTGCATATCCAGGCGGAGGCCTGCTTCAACGCCTCCCCTGGCCAGGTGATATTTCCCGATTCCGTATATCCCTGCCTGTGTCTCCGTGTAGTTCGGGATAACGGGCACGAATCCGGTACCCGCGCGGCTGTGGTTCTCGATGAACATGACCTGACCTCCCGCCTCGACCTGCCAGGAGCGGTAATCCCGCTTCCAGCGCAGAAGATGCTGGAATGAATTCAGGTACAGGGAAACCGCCGGAATGTTAGAATCCAGCCGCCGGACACGGTTTTCCTGCCTATCGTCCTTCTGCCAGGTACTCTGCCAGTGAATACTTCCCCCCTTCTTCATGCCGAGCCGCATCCTGCCGAATGCGATCTGATGGGTGACCTCCTGGCAGGGAGGCCTGATACCACGGGAGAAGGGATCCGTGTGCAGGGGGCGACCAAGCCGGATACGTTCCGCCAGCAGGTCCTCGCTACCCATCTGGGCGCTGAGCATCACCCCTATCCGGCTGTAGAAGCGGCTGTAGAAACCTTCCACTCTCAGACGTCCGCAGTCATAGCCCAGAGAGGCGGAAGCGTGATACTCTCTGGTTCCCGTGTTGTTCAGAAGATAGTGCGCAGTGGAACGGTCCCCGGAATTTGACCAGGTTCCCTGCAGACGCCAGGCGAAATCACCGGGAAAAGCACCTTCGAGCTGTCCGGTAGCCACGTAGCGACGCCCGTTACTTCCGTAAAGTGCGGAGATTCCCCCTTGAAGGGAGCGTTTTCTGAAAGGAAGCGGAGACTGCTCCATGACGATAATCCCTCCAAGGGCATCCGAACCGTATCTTACCGCATCGGAGCCCTTAATTACCGAAACAGAGGAGCTGCCGTTCATGTCCACTTCGGGAGCGTGGTCGGCCCCCCATTGCTGCCCGGTCTGGCGGGCACCGTTATGGATGATCAGTATCCGGTTCCCGTACATTCCTTGGATAACGGGTTTGGATACAGTGGTTCCCGTGCTGATGGAACTTACCCCGCTGACACGTTCGAGCAGGGTGGCAAGCGAGGTTCCCAGTGCGTTCCTGATTTCGGGAGATGAAAGGCGCCGGCTCACCACGTTGGGTGACACCCCGGCATGTTCACCGGTCACGACCACTTCCCCGAGTTTTTGTATGTCCGGGGAGAGACATACGGTATGTATGCTGCTTTCTTTGAATACCTCGTTCAAAGGCACACGCCGGGAACCGTAACCCAGGCACTGCACGAGGACCGTATCCATGAAACACGTTCCATGACCGAAAACAATCATTCCACGGGGGGAGCTGACAAGTAACCGTTCCCCGGTCAGGATATAGGCCCCTTCAATGGGAAGCCCGCTTTCCTGGTCAATGACCAGCAGAGTATCGCGTGTGCCCGTCGATTGCCGGTCAGCCTGTACCCGTGCTTCCATGGGAGAAGGGAGGGTACATAGGCAGACAACAAGCAGGCACACATACTGGAGATATGCATGAAATGTCATACTTGAAAAAATATAAACGGGTTATAATCTGTTAAGACGGGACATGAAAAGCCCCTGCACGCAATCACAGTGATGGCATGCGAATCCCTCAAGGGAGTTATGACAAACACACAGGGGGTGCACGGAGGAAATGCGGGAAAAGAGTGACGATGACATCTGTTTCCCCGGAGATAAGATACCTTACAGGCCTGCCAGTCGGAATATAATCGTATATAAAAATCCCTGCCTCGACAAACGGGGAGAGCGTAAAGAGACAGATGGTACAATTTTCAGGAGAATCGTGACGGGAGTGCCCCTGTTCGTTATGGGATACGCACGAATGTTCCCCGTGAACATGAAAAGCTTTCACGAGGAAAAAGGGCATCAATGTCAGCAACAACATGCATGCTATGACAGCCCGCTGTCTCTGTCTTTTTTTCGTACGATCCATTAGTTTGCAAAATTAACGGTTTTAATCATCACTCGCAATACCTACAAATAATGATTTGCAAGCATAAATACCATGTATATTTGCTACGGATACCAGGATAGACCGTTTTTGACTTGTCCTAAAATAGCTTTACGCAGTAATAACAATAAAAAGTGTAATACCTATGAAAGAAGAAAAGCTACCTATTGAAGCAATGGAAGAACGTATCCGAGAACTGGAACAACAACTGGCGAAAGAAAAAATGCGTTCCACTTGTTTAGATACTATGTTTGATATTGCAGAACGTGAGCTAAAGGTTGATATAAGAAAAAAATCTGGTGCCCAATAGTCCAAGAAGTAAGGCAAAACATCCATCATATAAGATAGATGTTTTATGTCGGCTGTTTGGCAAAACCCGTCAGGCTTACTATGAAAAGTCTCATTATGTTGCCAATAAGAATGTGGAAGAAGATGTAATCTAGTCTTTGGTACACAATGCTCGAAAAGATTTTCCACGCATGGGTGCGAAGAAGTTATTAATCTATCTTCAACCTACATTCCAAGTGATTGGTATACAGATTGGTCGAGATGCTTTCATCGAATTACTGTATCGTAATTATTTATTAGTCAGAAGGGTGAGAAGTAAGAGAAAAACGACTCTTTCCAATCATTGGATGCGTAAATACCCCAATTTGATAAGGGATTATATACCAACGGCTCCCAATCAGTTATAGGTAAGCGACATTACTTATATTGAGATGGCAGGGCGTTTTGCTTATCTGGCACTTGTCACAGATGCCTATTCTTATAAGATAGTTGGTTGGGAACTTGCTCCATCACTCCGTGCTTGCAATGCTCTTGCTGCCTTGAAAATGGCTTTAAATAGTTTGCCGGAAGGATATTCCGGGCTTATTCATCATTCAGACAGAGGAAGCCAATATTGCAGCGCCAGTTATGTTAATTTGCTAACACAGCATAAGGTACAAATTAGCATGACGGAAAGTGGCGATCCACTTGAAAATGCAATAGCAGAAAGAATAAATGGTATTCTGAAAACAGAATGGATATACGATGTTAAGCTAAAATCATGGCAGGAAACTATTAACTTCATTAGTCGAATTATTGATTTATATAATAATCAAAGACCACATCAGAGTATCAGTTATATGGTTCCTGCCTTGGTTCATCAAGTAAATATTAAAACAGAACGTAGATGGAAGAATTATTATCGAAAGAAGAACGTACTTAACGAAGAAGTTCCTATCTTTGATCCGAAGTGTAAAGGCATAGCAGAACTAAAACACTCAGTTCCTGATAATGTCAAGTTCATATAGGACAAAATAATATAATCTGTAAAGTTTTTCTAGGACAAGATACTTCTTTTCTTGTTTTTCCGTTTACACAGAAAACTAAAAATCTCCTGTTTTTTTCTTTTTCGGTCAAAATTCCTATATTTGTATCAGTTCTAAAAGTGAAACAAAGCCATGCACTGAAATTAGTACCGCTACCAAATCGCTACCAATTACCAGGCTTATCGCTCTTTACGCTTTATCAAGCAGCCGATTAAAAGAAAATCTTAGTTTTTTTTCTCAAAATCCCGTTTACTTCAAGAATTTTTCTTTAACTGCCCTAAAAGCTCTTCAATAGTTTTTGCCTCAGCTACAACTTCTCCCTCCCGGCATATTCTGAACCCCGAAGTCGTCAGATCACCCGTTTCCACGTATATACCCGATACCACGTTACGGTTTGCCAGAATACCGTTACGTTGCAACGCTTTCCGAACCATAGCATACTTTTGCCCATGCCCCACAAGCCGAACCTGGGATGAATATTGATTTTCCACGCGAAACAATCCCGTCTCCATATCAAAGACAATCCCTTTACGGGCAAAAAAACCGCTTAAATGTCCTTCCAGAGCCAGATCCTCCGGAGTGCCGATCGTGATGCCATGCTGACGATCCATAAGCCAAATTTTGTCGGCAATCTGTAAAGCTAGTTCCAAGTCATGAGTAGAAAGAAAAATAGTTTTACCCGTTTCGCGAGTCAATTGATGAAGCAATTGCATGATCTCCACCTTGCTCGGGAAATCCAAGAATGCCGTCGGTTCATCGAGAAAAATCACGGGAGTCTGCTGGGCCAATGCTTTAGCAATCATCACCTTTTGGCGTTCCCCGTCACTCAACGTATGAACCATACGATCTGCCAGATTCTCTATCTTCACGAGAGAGATTGACCGTTCAACAATTTCCCGGTCTTCCCCGTGCAACGTACCCCAAAAACCCGTGTAGGGACTACGCCCCATCTCGATCAATTCCCGGGCCATCATGTTCCGAACATCACATTTTTCCGTCAGCACCACCCCGATCGTTCGAGATAACTCTTTATCGGAATATGTTCCGATCTCTCGGTCCATAATATCAATTTCCCCTTCCAATTTCGGCTGAAATGCAGACAACGTACGCAACAAAGTAGACTTACCAACACCGTTCGCCCCCAGCAAACAAGTCAGTTCCCCGCTATTGATCTCCGTACAAAGACCACTTGCCACCACTTTCGTGTTGTTCTTTGCTTTGTAACCGATAGCCAAATTCTTTAACCGAATTGTCGCCTGTTTCTTATCCTCCATTATGATTTACGATTTATGATTTATGATTTCTTGGGCAATCGAAACCCCAAATCTAAAATTCAATAGCATCTTTTCGTTTCCTTTTTCCAAACAACACCGAGGCCACGACGGGAGCTCCAACCAGTGCCGTCACGGAATTCACGGGTAATGCCCCTTCAAATCCCGGCAAACGGGCAATCAAGTTACAGAGTAACGCCAACGAAGCACCGACAAGCATGGCTGTCGGCATCAGCACCCGGTGATCGGATGTCTGAAAAATAGCACGACACAAATGAGGTACTGCCAAACCTAGAAAAATAATCGGCCCACAATACGCCGTTACAATTGCGGTCAGTACCCCAGCACAAGTGATTACCCACATGCGGGCCCGGTTGATATTCAACCCCAGGTTACGAGCATAACCGTCTCCCAACATCAATAAATTCAGCGGCTTAATCAGCAAAAACGATAACGGAATGATAACCGCCATAATCGTCACGAACAACATCATCTGGTTTCCCGACACCCGAGCAAAACTTCCCAATCCCCAGATCACGTACGCCTTAATATCTTCTTCCACGCTAAAAAACTTCAATACCCCGATCACCGCATTGGCAATATACCCGATCATCACCCCGATAATCAGCAAGGTCACACTACCCGCCACCTTCCGAGAGGCAAGAACGATCAATCCCATCACCGACAATGCCCCCACGACGGCCGCAATCGACAGGGCAACCTCCCCAATAAAACCGAGACGACTCAACGCCACGCCTCCCAACTGTCCGGAAAGCAACACCACAAACGCCACGCCAAGACTTGCCCCCGAACTGATACCCAACACGGAAGGGCCGGCCAACGGGTTGCGAAAAATCGTCTGCATCTGCAAACCGCTAATTGACAACCCAGCCCCTGCCACCAGAGCCGTCAACGCTTGTGGTAAACGGGATTTCAGTATGATATTCTGCCAAGCAACCGGATCTCCCTCCCCTCCCGTCAAAATATTCCAAACGGAAGCAAACGGGATTGCCACCGATCCCAACAATAAATTCAATAACAAGAATACGATAATGGATACCGTGATCACCAAAACGAGTATCGTGTACTTTCCTCTCTTCATCAGCTCACTTCTTTAAAATATCGTAATATACCGGCTCATAATCGGGAAGGATTTCCGGGTGAAATACCTTGATCATATCCGCCAGAACAATCTCCGGCTCAGCGGGCATACTCTCGTAAAATGGTTTCTGCCTCATGTTACAATAAATCACGTGTTTCTCCTTAAATGCCTTAAAATCCGCGTAACGTTCATCTTGTGCTTTCAACGCATCATAACAATATTCCCCGGCAAAACTATTCGCTATACGCCAGTAGTCGGCACTTTCCGCCTGATTATACACGGTCTCAAAATCGAGTGTCACGCCACCGGACCGGGGATCATCTTTCAGGAAATAATCCGCTCCCGCATCATGAAACAATTGAGCCAAAAAACTTTTACCACCCACGGCGTACCATACCCCACCCCTTAATTCCCCACTAAACACCACGGGACGACGTTGCACCTCACCCACCATCGCTTTCAAAGAATTATAGCGTTGCTCGATACGATCAAACTCCCGGTTGGCCACATCCTCCATGCCTAACAATATCCCCACAAATTTGATCCACTCCGCCTGTCCCAGCGGGGTCATCTCTTTGTATCCCAAGTGAGGAACTAACGGAACACCTATATCTTTCACGGCATCATATCCCCCGCGCTTGAACGGGGAGATCAACATCAGGTCGGGATTAATACTCATGATCACCTCGTTATCGAAATT
>OIXA01002794.1_pt1 | contig 19397 bp, 17 predicted proteins | sample 1587721 | NCBI WGS metagenome assembly OIXA01 (sample SAMEA3888900, study PRJEB22519) | human gut metagenome | biome: human gut; feature: human-associated habitat; material: faeces | place: Denmark | collected 2013 | reverse complement strand
TGTAGCTAGCGTTCATCCTGAGCCAGGATCAAACTCTCCATTGTAAAATATCATTCTTACTTCATGCCTTGTTTCCAAGACAATCGGCGTTTGTTGTCTGTCTTAGGACGAATATCCTTAACTAAATTTATTGTAGTCTAAGAAAACCTGAATGTCAATTTCTTGACGGCTTGTTTCTTTTACCCAGTCTCAATCAACAGCCCTATAATATAATAAGGTGTAATCAAGACCGCTTCTTGTACTACTTGTCTGTTTATGTGAAATCTTTCAAAGAACTCTTTTCTTCTTGCTTGCGAGAAGTGTATTTCTCAAAAGCGAGTGCAAAAGTACAAACTATTTTCCAAACACACAAGAGTTTCGACGAAAAAGTTTGGAAATTAACAGTTATTTAACAGTTTGAGTGAGGAATAAGAGACTTTCCTGCCCCACTCTCATTATATTATACACACGGGAGCGCGGGAGCGGGCGCACAGGCGAAGGAATCCGCAAGTATCTTGGTTAGCAATCGCAAGTATGTTCGTTTTTACCATTAAGAGAAGTTATCGTTTACCATCAAGATAAGTCAACGAAGGGCTTTATTAGTATCTGCCCAAGGCGTTGGGCAACTTTGCCCATGAGGATGAGCAAAGTTGCTCATCGTTATGAGTAAAGTTGCCCATCATAGTGGGCAAGCTACATAGTTGCACATCTATGACGACAAACACCAGTCATCTATTAAGACCGAACTCGGTCGTCTATTATGACCAAGCCCGGTCGTCTATTATGACCAACGCCAGCCATCTATTAAGCCAGAATGATTCCGAAATGAACGAGTGCATTCTTGACGCCATCCTCGTCTACCGAAGAAGTCACATAATCAGCCATGGCCTTCACCTCCTCATTGGCATTTCCCATAGCTACCCCAATTCCAGCCTCACGAATAATAGAAATGTCATTGCCCCCATCACCAAAAGCCATCGTCTCGGAAATATCAAGTCCCAAGTATTCAGCCATAACCTGCAAGCCCTTTCCCTTATCAGCCTCGCCCGATGTTATATCCGTAAATGCCGGATGCCATCTGCCCGATGTACAGTTGCTCAATCTCAGCATCAAGTCAGCCTCCTGTTCTGCGCTGCAGAAAGGCGTAAGTTGCAAGACCTCCTCGTTCTTCAAGACATCAAGACGCGTGCCGAAATCCAGGTTGACAACACCAAGTCCCTCAACAAAAACTTTTCGGACAATATCAGTAGGATGATAAACCACAAGATGACGTTCTCCCACCACGATGACCGAATAATCATTACGATCAGCATCAGCCACAACCTCGTCCACATCAGCTCGTAAAATAGGATGCAGACAAACAGTATGATTGCCTACAAAACATCGAGCTCCATTAGTAGTTATATATCCATCTATGAGATGTTCTATTTGACCTAAGTTATTAATAAGCATAATAGGACGTCCCGTAGAGATGTAGACAGCCACCCCATTTCGTTTAGCATCCTCCAGCGCATCTACCGTACTCTGCGGAATCTTATGAGTACGGAAACTGACGAGTGTGCCATCAATATCAAAAAACAAAGCCTTAATCTTCTTATCCATCATATTTTTAAATTTTTCCTACAAAGATAATCATTTCAAAAGTTTTGAATGAAAAAAAGCTATTTATTTTTGTTAATAACGAAAAAAGCATTATCTTTGCGACATGAGAAAAACCTTTCTTATAACTCTGACAATCTTCGCCTTGACATTGATATCATGCGAGAAATTTGCGCTCGAAGAATCCGTTGACACAGGAGAAACTTCAGAGAGCAACGGCAACGTGACCCTACAAATAACCGAAGCAGAGATATCTCATTTCAAGAGAATTACATACAGCATCTTCCGCAATGGAGGAAAGGTGAAGAACGTCAACCAGCAGAGTCCCTCCTCCACCTTTGGAACAGCCACCTTTGCCCTCACAGAAGGCGATTATCAAGCAGTCGTGATAGGGCACAATGGAGAAGGGAACGCCACCGTCTCGTCGCCCGAGAAAATCACATTCTACAAGAACAAAACCACCGATACATTCTGCTACTACGAATCATTCCATGTCACCGAAGACAATCTCAGGAAAGACATCACTCCCCATCGGGTCACAGGAATGTTTGTACTCCACATTAAAGACGCTATTCCATCAACAGCAAAGACCATAAAATTCTATTACACAGGAGGCAGCAGCACCCTCAATGCAACTACAGGATACGGATGCGTAAACAGCAGACAGACAGAAGAACGCGAGATGAACCCACAACAGAAAGACTACCGCATCTACACCCTGCCCCACAGCGACGCCAAGAAGTTGCACATCATCATCACCGTCTATGATCAGCAGGGTAATACAATCACAAAGAAAGACTTGAAAGACGTGGAAATCAAACAGAACAACCAGACCATCTGCTCCCTGAACCTCTTTGATGGCGAAGAAGACGGAAGCACAGCCGACTTCCACTTCGACCCCACGTGGGAAGGATATATAGAAGCAGAGTTCTAAGCCATAAGTCCTTCCACATCAGAACGGTAATGTTCCTTTTTTCCACAAAGCAAGACAATTTTAGTTTCTTAAACAAATGATAATATCATTTGTTTTGCATTTTAAAAATAATTCCATATTTTTGCATGCGATTAAAGGAATTTTAGATAAAGGAATGAAAAAGATTGTAACTATTTTCGCACTTTTAGGAACATTGCTGTCTGCCGAAGCCCAAAACACATTGAGCCTCGACAGTTGCCGTGCCATGGCACTCCGCAACAACAAGCAGATCAATGTCTCCAGACTTAAGAAAGATGTGGCTTACAACCTGCGCAAATCAGCCAGAACCCAGTACCTTCCCAAAGTTGACGCTATGGGAGGATACGAATGGTTTAGCCGCGAGATATCATTGCTCAACAAGGGGCAGAAATCCACATTGAGCAACATCGGCACCGACCTGTCGTCTGGCTTATCAGGCAGCATGAACGAACTGCTCGGTCAGATGGTAAGCCAAGGTCAGATATCGCCAGACGCAGCACAGCAGTTAGGCCAAGTACTTGGCGAAAAGATGGCTCCCGTAGCCAACAAGCTGAATGCCACAGGCCAAGGCATCGTCGATGCCTTCCGCACAGATACACGCAACATATTTGCCGGAAGCGTAATGCTCCGACAGCCCATCTATATGGGCGGTGCCATCATAGCAGCCAACAAACTGGCAGACATCGGCGAGAACATGGCAGCCAACGATCTGGACCTTCAGACCCAGACCACCCTCTTCAGCATCGACCAAGCCTACTGGATGGTCGTATCACTCAAGCAGAAAGAGAAACTCGCCATCAGCTACCGCGACCTGGTAAAGAAACTTAACGAAGATGTTCACAAGATGATAAAACAAGGAGTAGCCACCCGAGCCGACGGACTGAAGGTAGACGTAAAGGTGAACGAAGCCGAGATGCAGATTACCCAAGTAGAAGACGGACTGGCGCTCTCGAAGATGCTCCTCTGCCAGCTCTGCGGTATTCCGATGAATCAGGAAATAACCCTTGCCGATGAGGACAAAGACGCACTCAACCTCAGCATCGCCAGCACCCATGCCGAGCAACAGGCAGCACTCAACGACTCATCGCTGAGCAGTCGTCCAGAGCTTCGACTCTTGCAGAACGTGACCGATGCTTCCAAGCAAGCCACCAACTTAGTGAAAGCAGCCTTCCTGCCCCATGTGGCACTTACTGGCGGCTACATGATTTCCAATCCTAACGTATGGAACGGTTTCCAGAAGAACTTCACTGGCGTATGGAACGTAGGAGTGCTCGTACAGATACCTGTATGGAACTGGGGCGAGGGAGCCTATAAGGTAAGGGCAGCCAAAGCCACAGCCCACATAGCCCAAATGAATTTCGACGACACCCGCGAGAAGATTCAGTTACAGGTAACACAGAGTCAGTTCAAGGTAAAGGAAGCAGAGAAAAAACTCAATATGGCCCGCAAGAACATCAACAGTGCAGAGGAGAACCTGCGTTGTGCCAACTTAGGATTCAAGGAAGGCGTGATGGATGTGACTGATGTCATGGCAGCCCAGACAGCCTGGCAGCAGGCACAGAGCCAGAAGATAGACGCCGAGATCGATGTGAAACTCACCCAGGTGGGGCTCAACAAGGCACTCGGTATCCTGAGATAAACCTTTTAGAGAGAACAGACATTACACATACATTTCAGTTATTACACATTATTATATATATACCCATGTCAAAGAAATCACAACATAACAACATTCTGCTGGCCGTCATCGGTTTTACAGCAGTAGTCATTCTCGTAGGCATCATAGGTTTCTTTACCCTTGAGCGCGACGAAGACACCATACAGGGCGAAGTGGAAGTTTCAGAATACCGAGTATCCTGCAAGTTGCCAGGCCGAGTTGTAGAACTTCGCGTCAAGGAAGGCGACTATGTGCATGTAGGCGACACCCTTGCCATCTTGGAAGTACCAGAGATGAAATCGCAGGAGCAAATGCTGAAAGCCACCAATCAGGCCACCGAAGCCCTTAAAGACCTGACCGATGCCGGCGCCCGAAAGGAGCAAATCCAAGGAGCCTATCAGCTGTATCAGCAAGCCATGGCAGCTGCCGAAATAGCCAAGAAGACCTATGGTCGTATGCAGAACCTCTATGACGAGGGAGTCATCAGCGGCCAGAAGCGCGACGAGGCCTTTGCTGCCTATAAGGCTACAGAAGCCCAGGTAGAAGCAGCCAAGAGCCAGTATGACATGGCACGCAACGGTGCCCGCGAACAAGAGAAGCGAGTGGCAGCCAGCAACACAGAAGCCTCAAAGAGCGCTGTCGATGTAGTGAAGAACCTGCTGAAGGAAACCGTACAGATAGCACAGGTGGAAGGCGAGGTAAGCAATGTCTATCCCAAGGTAGGAGAATTAGTAGGTCTCGGCTCTCCCATCATGAGCATCTCCATCATGAGCGACATGTGGGGAACCTTCAATGTACGTGAAGACCACTTGGCAGGCCTCAATAAGGGCGACGAGTTCACCGCCTTTGTTCCAGCCTTTGGCAAAGACATCAAGATGAAGGTTTATTACCTGAAGGACCAGGGGTCTTTTGCCACATGGAAAGCTACCAAGGATAATGGCGACTACGACCGCAAGACCTTCGAGGTGAAGGCACGCCCCGTCTCCAAGTTGGAAGGACTGCGCCCAGGCATGTCGCTTATCATCAAGAAATAAAAAAGTGAAGAGTGAAGAACGAAGAGTGAAGAATTCTATTGTTTGATAACATAAAATTTAGGCTGTTCGTTAAGTTCAAAGTTCAACTCTTAAAGTTCTATGCTTAAGAAATTATATCATATTGCCCTGCGCGAATGTGGCATCATGCGGAAGAATCCCATTTACCTCTTCTGCATGGTGATATTCCCTATTGTCGTCATTCTGTTTTTCACCAGTCTGATGACAGAAGGAGTACCTACCGACATGCCTGTAGGCGTAGTAGACCAGGACCAGACTGCCACATCACGCCAGCTCATCCACAAACTCGATGCCTTCCAGACCACCAAGGTTGTTTCTCACTACGAGAACATAGCCGAAGCCCGCAAGGCTATCCAGCGCAATGAGATTTATGCCTTTCTCCTGATTCCTAAGGGAACAGAGAGCGGGCTTATGACTTCCAACCAGCCCAAGATATCGTTCTATTACAGCAGCGTCTCGCTTGCAGCAGGTTCCTTGCTCTTCCGCGATTTAAAGACCATTTCTACTCTTGGAGGCGCAGCGGCAGGAATGGCAAAGCTATCCGCACTGGGCAAGACGAATGACGAGATCACGACATTCCTGCAGCCCATAGCCATCGACTTGCACATGACGGGCAACCCTTACGCCAACTACAACTACTATCTGTCGAGCGTGATGGTGCCTGGAATCATCATGTTGTTCATCTTCCTGATTACACCTTATTCGATAGGTACCGAACTGAAGTTCAACAGAGCAAAAGACTGGATGCGAATGGCCAACAACAATCCTTATCTCGCCATCGCAGGCAAGATGCTTCCACAGACGCTCATCTTCCTGAGCATTTTCCTCCTGTTCGAGTTCTACATCTACTATGTATTGCAGTTTCCCCATCCTGGTGGCGTTCTTCCCATTGTGCTGTTGGGCTTGCTGAGTGTGTTGGCTTGCCAGTGTTTTGGCATCTTCTTCTTTGGTCTGACCCCTTCACTCCGCATGTCGATGAGTATGTGTTCGCTGTGGGGTGTAGTGAGTTTCTCCATCTGCGGCGCCACCTATCCGCTTTTCTCTATGGACTCACCCATACAGGCCATCGGACAACTTTTCCCTATGCGTCACTACTACATGATTTACCAGATGAACGTCTTCAATGGATTCCCTATGAGCGATGCCGCTCTGCACTGGTGCGCCATGGTGCTCTTCTGTGCCCTTCCCATCCTCACCATATGGAACATCAAGAAAGCCATGCTGGTTTACAAGTACTTACCATAGGAAAGCTAAGAGTGAAGAACGAAGAAAGAAGAGTGAAGAAACAACGTTCGGCGGCCGAAGGGAAAGCCAATTCAACGGCTTTTCTAATCATAAAGTCCAATGTTAAAAGTCCAATATTCTATGTTAAAAAGTAGTTTATTATATAAGATCATCAATGGCATCTGGGATATGTGCTTCATCTGGAAGACCGAAATGCGCAATGTGTTTCGCGATGAGGGCGTTCTCATCTTCTGCATCCTGGTGCCATTAGGCTATCCGCTGCTCTACTCATGGATTTACAACAACGAGGTAGTGCGCGAGGTGGACACAGCTATTGTCGACCTGAGCCACAGCCATACCTCGCGAGAGTTTATTCGCGAATATGATGCTTCGCCCGATGCCAAGGCCACCTACTATTGCAACAGTCTGGAAGAGGCGAAGCAACTGGTACAAAAACAAGCCGTTCACGGCATTCTCTATATCCCGTCCGATTTCGACACCCGTCTCAACCGTGGCGAACAGGCCCACGTAAGTGTTTATACCGACATGAGTCTGATGCTTACCTACAAGGCCATCTACCAATCAGCTCTTGCTGTGGCGAGCCACATCAATTCGGGCATTCAGATTACGCAGGCTGGCGGCTTTACGGATCGAGACGATGAGATAACCACCGAACCACTTGCTTTTGATGAAGTACCTATATTCAATACCACCATGGGATATGGCAATGCCATCTTGCCTGCGGTATTGGTTCTTATCCTGCAACAAACCATGCTGTTGGGCATCGGAATGGCTGCAGGAACATCCAGAGAACTGCACCGAAACCGCGAGCTAATCCCAGTAAGCAAGCATTACGGCGGCATCTACCGCATTGTATTCGGCAAGGCGTTGGTTTATTTTATGGTTTATGCCGTGATGGGAATGTATCTGACATTGGTAGTGCCCAAGTTGTTTGGCTTCGTCAGCATGGTGACATGGACCACCATTCTCGGTTTCCTCTTGCCCTACATTTTGTCTTGCGTCTTCTTCGGTCTGATGCTTTCGTGCTTGGTAAGATACCGCGAGAATGTGATGCTCTTAGTAGTATTCACCTCAGTACCCTTGCTCTTTATGACCGGTGTTTCATGGCCCTTGAGCAATATGCCCTCCTTCTGGCAGGGCTTCTCCTGGGTATTCCCATCCACATTCGGCATCAGGGGATTTCTCAGAATCAGCAGCATGGGCGCCTCGCTTGCAGATATTCTCCCCGAGTTCCGTGCTCTTTGGATACAGACAGCTGTCTATTTCTTTGCCACCTGCTTGGTATTCCGCCAGCAGTTGCGCTCAACCAGACTCAATGCCCATCTTACAGCAGAAGAGGCAGAAGAAGAGGATGAAGAAGAAACAGAACACAAATAAAAAAGTTAGGAATGTTTGTCTACATTCCTAACTTTTTTATTATAGATATAAAACTTTATTTTTTCACCGTCACTTAAACGTGTTTTTTCTTATTTTGTTCCTACTATCTTGGTAGGAGCCTGTTCCTTGTTTCGGCGATTAACTACCGTCACCACACTCTGTGCCAAACTCAGGAAGGCCTGCCCCGTAATGGTATCCACCTTGGTGGCAGCAGGAGCTCCGTCGTCACCGCCCTCGCAGATACCCTGCACGATAGGAATCTGAGCAAGCAAAGGCACATTCATCTCCTTTGCAAGATTCTTGCAGCCTTCCTTGCCGAAGATGTAGTACTTGTTCTCGGGCAGTTCAGCAGGAGTGAAGTAAGCCATGTTCTCTACCAGTCCCAAGATAGGCACATTCACCTTGTCGTTCTGATACATGTCTATTCCCTTTCGTGCATCAGCCAAAGCCACTTGCTGCGGTGTGCTCACAATAATGGCTCCCGTGATGGCCAGTGTCTGAAGCAGCGTGAGGTGAATATCGCTGGTTCCTGGAGGAGTGTCGAGGATAAAATAATCCAAATCGTCCCAGTCGGCATCAGCTATCAACTGCTTCAATGCCGAGCAAGCCATACCTCCACGCCAAAGGGTAGCTGTGGTAGGGCTTACAAAGAAGCCGATGCTGAGCAATTTGACACCATATTTCTCGATAGGTTCGATGAGGTCGCGTCCCTCCTTGTGTACCGAGTAAGGACGTGCATCCTCCACACCAAACATCTTGGGCATAGAAGGACCGAAGATATCGGTATCGAGCAGACCCACCTTATAGCCCAACTTCGCCAGGGCGATGGCGAGATTGGCAGAGACTGTGCTCTTACCCACACCGCCCTTGCCCGAGCTTACGGCGATGATGTTCTTTACCTGTGGCAGCATCTTTCCCACCTCAGGACGTGGAGCCGACTTGAACTCGGTGACGATCTCCACCTCTACGTCCTTCGATATATGATAATGTATGGCAGCCTCGGCAGCCTTTACCGTACTCTTCAGGAATGGATCGGTATTACGAGGAAACTCCAATATCACCTTCACCTTCATTCCGTCGATGGCAGGCTGATCTGCCACCATTCCGCTTTCCACCAAGTTCTTCTTGGTGCCAGGATACACCACTGTTGCCAGGGCGTCCATAATCAACTTAGGATATAATGTCATTTCTTTCTCTGTATTTTTGCTGCAAAATTACGCATTAAATCACGAATAAGCAAATAAAAACTAAATTATTGCAGTTAATGACCAGAGAATGACGGATATTTCCCGGTTTTGTGTAACTTTGCAAGAATGAAACGCAAAATACAAACCATAACAACCCTCATCATAGCCGCCATTACCCTGTGCGGCACACCCCTCAATACTCAGGCAGCCGAGGCTGCCCGACAAGTATTCTGGACTGACGGCAATTCGCAGGTCAGTTATTCTGTCAATGCCAAGACTTCCGACGTGGTGAAGATAGCCCTGCAGCTCTTCGCCCACGACATGCAGACCATTACTGGCAGGGCTGCCAAGGAGAAAGCCAATGCACCCCTGCAGATATTCCAGATGGACCAGCTCAGCAACAAGGAGTTCGCCATACTCGAGAAGTACAATCTCCCCATCCATCACTTCATCACCAAGAAGGAATCCTTCTATTTAGCCACCCGCAACGGCAAGCTCATCGTGGTGGGAAGCGATGCCCGCGGCACAGCCTACGGCATATTGGAACTCTCGCGCATGGCAGGCGTATCGCCATGGACCGACTGGAATGACGCCAAGCCCCATAAGCAGAGCACCATAGGCACACAACAGGGATACGAGAGTCTGCAAATACCTGATACCGAGTATCGTGGACTTGCCCTCAACTCCTCACGATGGATGAGCAGCCGGAACTTCAGCAGCATCGCCCGCCTGATGTTGCGACTGCGTGCCAACACCCTGTGGCAGGAGAGCTCCCATCACGAAGTACTCTACGACAAGGCTGTCACAGACAGTTTCGACATCATCATAGGCTCAGGGCACAAGGTGCTGCAGGCACAGGGCAAGAAGCACAAAAAGCACAAACACACCATCAGCGACATCAAAATACTGTGGAGCAATCCCCAGCTGTGGCTGAGAAGCAGCGCCCCTGGCGTCATCGTGCAGGAAATGAGCACGAAACACGAAGCCTGCATCGCCAATGTGTACGACCCCAAGAGTGCAGCCTATCAGCTGCAGCTCGTTATGGACATGGCATGGAACCGCAAGAGTGTATCCGCCTCCACCCTCACCAAGCATCTTCAGTCATGGCTCTCATCTCAACTGGGCAGCAACCTGGGCCGTCATCTCCTGCCCATCATGAAGGAGTACTACAGACTCACCTCCATCCGCCAACCCGAATACATGATTATGCCATTCGGCAACATGGAGTTCCACTCCGGCGAGTTTGGCAACGAACTGGAACGTTACCTCTATGCCTACGACCAGCTCAAGGCCAAGGTGACTGGCATAGAGCGCTCTGTGCCCAATGAGTTGAGCGATACCTATTTCCAGTTGGTGAAATACCCCGTCTTCTCGGCAGCCCTCATTGCCGAAAAGGAGTTGGAGGCACAGGAAGCACGCCATATTGCCCGCCCGGGACTGTTCGACCAGGACGATGAAGCCAAGGCGGCGGCAGCCCTCAGCCTTGACGCCTATCAGCAGCTCAAGGCTTTGGTGCAGCACTACTGCAGCATAGGGAAAGGGAAATGGCGCAACATCATCGACCCCAACGACGGAGCCTTACAGATGCCACAGTTGCCTGGCCGTCTGAGCAACGAGCAAATAAGTCAATACAAGCAGGAAGCCTTTGACCGCGAGACCGACTTGCGCCCTCTGCGTGCCATGAGCAACGACATCATCGCCAAGAATGCATACGAATGGAACAGCACATCGGGCAAACAGCCCGCCACGCTCCTTCCCCTGTCGGGCCATAGCAACCAGTGTGTCCTGTTGCCCAAGGAGTCGACCCTCCACTACACCTTCAGCATACTGAAGGGAGGCGACGCCCGCTTCACCCTTGCTTCTCTGCCCGACTATGCGGGCAACAAAGGCAACCAACAGGTAAGCATCCGCATCGACCAGGGCGAACCTGTAGTCATATCGCTGCACGATGACTACAACTCTTCTTTATGGAAGAGCGACATCTGGCGCGGACAGACCTTGAAGAGCATCTTTATCACTCTCGAGAAGGGCGACCATACCATTGACATCACCGCTCTCGACGACTCCGTAATCCTCGACCAATGGGTTCTCGACTTTGATGTCGACCGTGAGTATTATGCCATACCGACAGTCAACAAGATGTAAGGGCCGGCACGTCTGCAACGAAACGTTAAATTTCGACAGAAAAGTCAAGATATATTGCAGAAATCTTGCAGTTATACTATAGAAATTGTATCTTTGCCTTAGAAAAATCTCCGTTCCGTGACACGGAATGTGCGTTCCGAACTTCGGAATGGCCGTTCCGTGTCACGGAATGGCGGTTCCGTATCACGGAACGGAGATTTTTATAGTGATTCGAGAACAAATTCATAGAGAACTAAAAACTTTTTTATACTATGGCTATATATAAATTGCAAGAGATGCCCGACATGCAGAACAAAGGCAAGAAGAGAGTCTATCCCAAGTTGGTTGTCAACCGCCAGTTGAACACCAAGGAGTTCATCGAAAAGATGCACTTCCGCAACCGTGCCATTTCACCAAGCGTCACCACGGCTGTGCTGACCGACATCGCAGACTACTTGGGCGAGATGCTATCCATGGGCTACACCGTAAAGTTGGATGGCCTCGGCACCTTCTCGCTGTCATTAGACTTCGACGACGAGAAGACAAAGGAGCTAACGAGCGATGACGACAAGATGCTCTATCGCAAGGTGAAGGTGAAGGACGTGAACTTCAAGTCTGACTCCGAACTGGTGAAATACGTCAACCAAGAAATAGACTTAGAGCGAGAGCCAGGAGGTGTGACCCGACTCTACAAGAAGAAATACACCCTCGAAGAGCGTATCCAACGAGGCAAGGATTGGATCAAGGAGCATGTCTTCTTCACCCTGCAGGATTACGCCGACATCAACAACCTAAGCCGCACCACAGCTTCGCTGGAACTCAAGAAGTTGACCACAGGTCCCGATGCTCCCTTCGATTACACTGGCAGAGGAAGCCACAAGATCTGGACAGATAAAGAATAAAGCGAGGGAGCGTTATCTGTTCACATCCGGCACACAAAAAAAAATGCCCACAGATTTCACGTAATGGCACAAAGTTCTTCAAGGCAAGAAACAAATCTGTGTCAATCTGTGAACTCTGTGGGAATAAGATCACGAGAAGCACCCTGTTCGGCATCTTCGGCTTCGCACGCGTACATTATATTATATACTGCATCCGCTCGTTAGGTTGTGGTGGTAAGAGCCATTTTGGGCTCACCTATTTCTTCTTTCAGGTATTCGTAAATATAGAGAGGACTTTGAATATACAACCCAGTTTCTGTATCTATGAGTTTTTTGTAGATTTTGGAATTATAAATGGTATCGAAAGCATCAAGGATAGTCATACCATAGTCTTCTTGCAGAAGGGAAACAATCTTCTCTACATCACAATTTATAATAAACTCTATTTCATTATTATATTGCTTCATAATCTTTTCAGTTTTGAAATTGCCAGTTCTGTTCCAAAAAAATATTGGCTGTTTAACTTCTTAAACTCCAATCGTTTTACAAGTTCTTCGATGGTTATGAAATGCATCATAAACAAATTGATTTGAAAAACAACTCCATCGTCAGCAATAGGACCAACCACAACATCGTAATTGTGTATTCTCTTGCCTTTTGCATTTCTATTAGCAACAATAAATTGTGCCCAGTCGTTGGATATTCCGTCAAAGATTTTAACCCTCAACTCATCTGACGTGAGAAGACTTTCGTCAAATTCATATTCTTGTACTACAGGAGAGCCTTTGTCTTCGAATTTTGCGCGCCTGATTGCCATATCTACTGCTTGTTGCTTAATATCAGTCAGATAGAATCCACATCCAAAGTCCTTGTTAGGTTTACATTTTTTGAAATCTATTTCGAAGAAATCAATGTTAGTTCCATGGTACAGTTTCATCAGATGGTTCCTCCGTATCTTCTGCTAATGGTTTGTATATCTTCTAAAGCATCTTCCAATGAAAGGGTGTGTTCGGCAGCATAACATTCATCAAGAAACGCCAAAGCCTTATGCTCCTTCAAGTAATTGAAAGACATGCTTGCTGGCATTCCGAACTTTCGCCCGAATTCAACAATACACATATTTATATATCTTATTTTATCCATACACGTTCCTCCGTAATAAAAAACATTGTTTTCTGCCGCAAATTTACGTTTTTTCCACGTAATCACCAAACTTTGTGCCATGAAACGTTCTTCGTTGGGAGAAATTCATTCATACGACCCTTGCTATTGCCATCCTTCTTTCCTTTTCAGAGCATCAACTGCATTGATTTCTTGCTGATGCAGGAAGCACAGCCCCACTATTCTTACTAATTTTAGAAAAAACAGACATCTTTTTACGAAAAAAGATGCCACAGTTGCCTGGCCGTCTGAGCAACGAGCAAATAAGTCAATACAAGCAGGAAGCCTTTGACCGCGAGACCGACTTGCGCCCTCTGCGTGCCATGAGCAACGACATCATCGCCAAGAATGCATACGAATGGAACAGCACATCGGGCAAACAGCCCGCCACGCTCCTTCCCCTGTCGGGCCATAGCAACCAGTGTGTCCTGTTGCCCAAGGAGTCGGGCTATTTGCCTGTTTCCTTGGGTGTGCGTTTGTCACGACGATAGCTGCGATAATCGTCGAGAGGAATCTCCTTGTCAGGCTCCACCAGTTCACCCTGACGTGGCAACTCAAACTTCATGTACTTGATGCTGAGTCCGCGCTCTATCCACATACTCTCATAGTAAGTCTGGATGGAGAGAATCTTGCGTGTCACGTCGTCGATGCCCTCATGATGATAGAGGTCTTCGGTACGGAAGAGCACAGGCAGATGATTCTCCTGCACCATATAGGTGGTATAGGTGAAGAGGAAATTGGAATCGGTCTTGAGATGGATGATGCCGCCATCCACGAGGAAGTGGCGATAACGGTTCATGAAATAGGTGGAGGTAAGACGCTTACGAGGATTCTTCATCTGTGGGTCGCTGAAGGTAAGCCATATCTCCTGCACCTCGTCCTGGACGAAGAAGCGGTCGATGATCTCAATGTTGGTACGCAGGAAAGCCACGTTCTTCTGTCCTTCCTCAATGGCTTTCTTGGCTCCAGTCCACATACGGGCGCCCTTGATGTCTACTCCGATGAAGTTCATCTCGGGATAGAGTTTGGCAAGTTCTACGGTATATTCGCCCTTACCACATCCCAACTCGAGAACGATGGGATTGTCGTTGTGGAAATACATCTCACGCCATTTGCCCTTCATCTCGAAAGGCACGTCGTCTACCACACTATAAGGGTACTGGAAGACATTCTCGAATGCCTCCATGTCTGCAAACTTTGCTAATTTTCCTTTGCTCATGTATCTGTCTTTGTTGTTTTTGCGTGCAAAGTTACAGATTTTTTATGAAAAAAGGGCACTCTTGCCAGACTTATCTGACATGAGTGCCCTTAACTTTTGCAATTAAGGAAGTTAAAGGAGTTAAAGGAGTTAAGGAGTTAAAGGAGTTAAGGATTTAAGGAGTTAAGGAGTTAAGACAAATGCCTTGGAGGGCAATGTTTAATCTCAAGTCCACAAAAGCTGTTGTCTTAACTCCTCAGCGACCGAAGGGAGCGATAACTCCTTTAACTCCTTTAACTCCTTTAACTCCTGAACATACGATAACTCCTTAACTTTTACAAATAAGGAATGTTATTCGATAACAACTGTGGTCCAGCCATGCTTGTCCTCGATGGTGCCATACTGAATACCACGGAGGGTGTCGTACAGGTGCTTGGAGATAGGACCAGGTTTATCGCCAAAGTTATAGCGCTTGCCTGTATCGAGGTCGTCGATATAGCTGATAGGACTGATTACCGCAGCAGTTCCGCAGGCACCAGCCTCCTCGAATGTATCGAGCTCGTCCTCAGGAATCTGTCTGCGCTCCACCTTCATACCGAGGTCTTCAGCCAACTGCATCAAACTCTTGTTGGTGATAGATGGGAGGATTGATGTACTCTTAGGTGTCACGTAGGTATTGTTCTTGATACCAAAGAAGTTGGCAGCACCACACTCGTCCATGTACTTCTTCTCCTTGGCATCGAGATAGAACTCGCATGCATAGCCCTTCTCGTGAGCAATATTGTTGGCTCTGAGAGAAGCAGCATAGTTGCCACCCACCTTATATATACCTGTTCCGAGAGGAGCAGAGCGGTCGAAATCACGAATGATGACGTAAGGGTTGGTAGAGAAACCACCCTTGAAGTAAGGACCTACAGGAGTGACGAAAATGAGGAAGCAATACTCTGTGGCAGGATGAACACCCACCTGTGCGCTGGTACCGATGAGGAGCGGACGGATATAGAGTGTAGCACCACTCTCATAGGTAGGAATCCACTCCTGGTTGAGTCGAACCACCTTCTTTACCATTTCCTCAAACATCTCTGTAGGTACTTCAGGCATCATAATGCCACGGCATGTACTCTGCAAGCGAGCAGCATTCTCATCCATACGGAATACGCGCACCTTGCCGTCAGGACAGCGATAAGCCTTCAGGCCTTCGAATGCTTCCTGTCCATAGTGAAGGCAGGTAGCAGCCATGTGCAGTTTGAGATACTCATCAGAGCAAACTTCTATTTCGCCCCATTTTCCGTTGCGATAGTAGCAGCGAACATTGTAATCGGTCTGGCGATAGCCAAACGACAGATTAGACCAATCCAAGTCTTTCATAACATTTACTTTTTTAATGTTCTACTTATATTTAGCTGCAAAAGTACAAAATAATCCGTTAATCTGCAACTTTTTTGTCTAATATTTAGTAAAATAGTCAGCTTATGCCCCTTTCTTCATATTCAGAAGTTAAAGGAGTTAAGGAGTTAAGAAGTTAAGGAGTTATCTTTTTGAGGAGTTAAGAAGTTAAGGAGTTATCGCTCCCTTCGGTCGCTAAGGAGTTAAGACAACAGCTTTTGTGGACTTGAAATTAAACATTGCCCTTCAAAGCATTTGTCTTAACTCCTTTAACTCCTTAACTCCTTAACTCCTTAACTCCTTAACTCCTTTAATCATTTATCTGTTTGCAAAGTTACGACTATTTTTTGAAGCCGCCAAATTTCGGTGTGCGTAAACTGGCGATTTTCAGCAAAAATGCGTTCAGTAAGTTTACCCTACGGAAATCCATAGCTTTCGGCGCGCATAAATTTAGTTTTCTTCTCCCGAAGTCATAGTTTCTCACGACCTCGCTTTTTATGTGACGCTTCGCTGACACTGACACTGACAGTCCGATTTTCCGCACCCCTCTTCTTTCCTCCTGTGAAGTAATAGAAAAGTAAAGAAATGTTAATAATATATTTTTATATTTATATATATATATAAATATAAACTTTCTCTTTCACCCTTTTTCCCTCAAAGGGGGAGTTGCGGAATTTTGGACTGTCAGTGTCAGTGTCAGCGGATTTGCTCCACGACCCGAAAAAAAATCCTCCAAAAAAAGTGGTTTTTCAGATTTTATTTGTAACTTTGCCCTGTCGTTGGATTTTTTGTTTCTTTTTGCAACACGAAGATACGTTGAATTTTTCGACATGGCAAGACCCTGGGCCGCTTTTGTTGCTCAGGATATCAAAAGTATAATAAACTAAAGTGCTGCGGAATTAAATAACTAAAATGGATATGAGAACATTTACTTTCAAAGGTCTGTTTTTGACAGTGTTATTTATGTTGCTTGGGAGCACGGCAATTCTGGCTGCAGATGATGGCTTGATTACCAGACAAATAACACTCAAGCTGGATGAGGCTGGTACTTTACCTACTAAGATTGCTGTAAGCAGGAAGAATCTGATTACGAATCTGAAGATTGTTGGTGAAGTTAATGGTACGGATTTGAGACTTATCCGTGAGATGGCTGGTTGTGATTATGATAGGAAAGAAACCGACGGAAAACTATCTATATTAGATTTGTCTGAAGCAAAAATTGTAGCAGGTGGAGATGCGTATACTTCTTATATCTACAACATGTATACCTCTAATGATAAGTTGGGCGATTATGCTTTTTATGGTTGCAGTGGTTTGACAAGCTTGACCCTCCCTTCTGGTGTTACTTCGATAGGCTATCGTGCTTTTGAAGGTTGCAGTGGTTTGACAAGCTTGACCATTCCTTCCGGTGTTACAGAGATAGGCTCTAGTGCTTTTTATGGTTGCAGTGGATTGACAAGCTTGACCATCCCTTCTGGTGTTACTTCGATAGGCAATCAAACTTTTCATGGTTGCAGTGGTTTGACAAGCTTGACCATCCCTTCCGGTGTTACTTCGATAGACTGGGGTGCTTTTGAAGGTTGTAGTGGATTGACAAGCTTGACCATCCCTTCCGGTGTTACTTCGATAGGCGACTGGGCTTTTGGATCTTGCAGTGGTTTGACAAGCTTGACCATCCCTTCCAGTGTTACTTCGATAGGCGAATGTGTTTTTTCAGGTTGCAGCGGGTTGACAAGCTTGACCATCTCTTCCGGTGTTACTGCGATAGGTAAAGAAGCTTTTTATGGTTGCAGTGGATTGACAAGCTTGACCATCCCTTCCAGTGTTACTTCGATAGGCTATGGTGCTTTTTCAGGTTGCAGTGGCTTGACAAGCTTGACCATCCCTTCCGGTGTTACTTCGATAGGCGACTGTGCTTTTCTTTCCTGCAGTGGTTTGACAAGCTTGACTATTCCTTCCAGTGTTACTTCGATAGGCAGTGATGCTTTTTTAGGTTGCAGTGGTTTGACCTCCATTTATGTATATACGAAAAAATTACCAAAGTTAGGGTATTATGTATTTGATGGATGTGACGCAAAGAATTGTACGGTTTATGTACCAACAGGAACTGTTGATGCTTATAAGTCGTCAAAATTTGGCTATTTCGAGAATATAGTAGAGTTCGATGCGACGGGCATTGATAAGGTTGCAATCTCTACCAATGCCAAGGAAGTCTCTCGCTATTCAGCAAATGGCCAGCGATTATCAGCTCCAGCCAAGGGCTTGAACATCGTGAAGTATAGTGATGGAAGTGTGAAGAAAGTTGTTGTTCAATAGTTTCGGCTAACGAACGCAATATAATGACAGATCAAGTAATTTGGGCACGAGCAATCGTGCCCTTTTTTGGTTTATGATTGGTCTTATATCTTAATTCAAGTTTCGCAAGTAAGCCCCACACGCCCTGAAGGGGCAGAAGCTCCTAGCCCAGGGCATCGCCCTGGGTAATTACGGTAGCAAACTTGTCGCCCTGTAAGGGCAAAAGCTTTAAAACTCCAGGCAATTTATAAAGCTTTTGCCCTTACAGGGCGCATTGCTGACTGTTACTATACCCAGGGCGCTGCCCTGGGCTAAGAGCTTCTGCCCCTTCAGGGCGTGCTTAAGCCACATGCGAAAGTTCAATAGTAATAAAAACTCGTAGTTTCTTGTCCGATAAGTCTTAGCTTATGGAGGAAAGAAACTACGAGTTTTCTATGATGTGGAACCTTCATGAGAAGGCTTTGCCTGCTTAGAGGTTGAACTTGTAACCTATAGTCAGCTGCAGAACATTTGTGTAGCCGTCACCATGCTTTGGCACCTTGGTAACACCGATGTTGTAGCGAGCATCTACTACGAATCTGTCAAACTCGTAAGACATTCCTACAGGCACAGCGAGGTCGAAAGTGTTTACTTCTTTCATGTCGTCCTTGCTGACCATGAATGCTGGCTGAAGACCTGCCTTGAGGGCAAAGTTCTTGGCCACATAATAGTTGAGTGTTACAGGAATGTTCAGATAACCAGGGTTCCATGAATAGTCGTCGTCTTTACCACCCTGGAAAGAATAGAGAAGTCCACCGGCCAGACCCATCTTGCTTGTAAACTGATGCTGGATCTCAGCACCGAATACGAAGCCAGCCTTCCAGTCTAAGTCACCTACGCTTGACACATTCAAACCGATTTTAGGCTGAATAGTAGTCGAACCTGTTCTGCTCTGTGCGAAAGCACCAATTGATGATAATGCCACAAGGGCGATGAAAAGTAATTTCTTCATAATCTCTAATTTTAAGTTGTTATTACTGGATAGTTAATTCTCTCTGATCTGGGGAGTTTCCGAAAAAACTGCTGACAAATATAGTAAAAATATGGATATGTGATTTCTTTTTTCTTTGTTTTAAGGCATTTTATATGTTTTTTATGAGATAATAACAGTTTTTTGTTGCAGTTTGCACATAAGTTTTGCAAGTTCAGAAGTTATAGAAGTAAAAGAAGTTATGGCTCAGGTGCGGAAGTCCGTGGATAGCCCACCAGGCATGTTAACCAAAAGATTATCATCGCACGGTACATGTTTTCCAATAAAAAGTAGT
>OIXA01002790.1_pt1 | contig 19409 bp, 18 predicted proteins | sample 1587721 | NCBI WGS metagenome assembly OIXA01 (sample SAMEA3888900, study PRJEB22519) | human gut metagenome | biome: human gut; feature: human-associated habitat; material: faeces | place: Denmark | collected 2013 | reverse complement strand
CCGCTAACGGCTGCCCTACCTTACCGTCGCGGAGAATTTACTACTTTATCGACAGCCTCTTTCCTTTTCATTCAGCCCTTATTCTACACGAAATCTTCCCCTACGGCAAGAGGGCCGTCAGCGAGTTGTAAACTTTTTCGATTTCCCACGATTTTTGTGGAACACCTGCGGCCTTTGTGCTATACTGGATGCTGTAATATTGTGTATTGCGTCCCAACGCAGGACGTATATAAAAAAGGAGGATGCGCATATGGCAAACCGTGTTGTCATCACCATCTGCGGAGAGGAATACACCTTGGTAGCGGACGAGACTTCCGCCTACATGCAGAAGGTAGGAAGCTGTGTCAGCGACAAAATGACCGAGGTCATGAACGATGCCAAGGTGGGCCGCACCGACGCCGCCGTACTCACTGCCGTCAACCTGACGGATGAGCTGTTCAAATCTCAGGCTGCCGCCGAGCAGCTTCGGAGCCAGATCAAAGGCTATCTGGACGAGGCTTCCAAGGCCCAGGCTGAGGTCAGTGAGCTGAAACGGGAGATTTTCCGTCTTCAGCAGCGTCTGGACAACCGCAAGTAATGGCTCTGGAACTGCTCTCCCCCGCCGGGTCTCCGGAAGCCCTCCGGGCCGCCGTCCAGAGCGGCTGCGGCGCCGTCTATCTGGGTTGGGGGAGCTTCAACGCCCGCCGGAGCGCCAAAAATTTTTCTGACGAAGAATTCGCCGATGCCATCCGGTACTGCCATCTCCGGGGCGTCCGGGTCTTTCTGACCCTGAACACCCTGCTGACGGACCGGGAGCTGCCTCTGGCCTTAGATGCCGCCCGGACGGCCTGCCGTCTTGGGGTGGACTCCGTGCTGGTGCAGGACTGGGGCCTATTTGCCCTGCTGCGGGAGGCCTTGCCGGACCTCCCCCTTCACGCCAGCACTCAGATGAGCGTCTTTACCGCCGGCGGCGCCAACGAGGTCTATGTGGACGGCTGCGAGCGGGTGGTCATTGCCCGGGAGTGCTCCCGGGAGGACACTGCCGCCATCTGCAAGGCCTGTCCCGCCGAGATCGAGATCTTCGGCCATGGTGCTCTCTGCATGTGCTACTCCGGCCAGTGCGAAATGAGCGCCCTCATTGGCGGACGCAGCGGCAACCGGGGCACCTGCGCCCAGCCCTGCCGCCTGCCCTACGGCTTCAACGGCCCCGCCAAAAACACCTACCCCCTCAGTCTGAAGGACAGCTGCCTTGCCGACCGCATTTCCGATATGGAGCGAATGGATGTCAGCTGCCTGAAACTGGAAGGCCGCATGAAGCGCCCGGAATATGTGGCGGTCATCACGGACATTTACGCCCGTCTGCTCCGGGAGGGCCGGAAGCCCACCGCCGCCGAAAAAGCGGATCTGGAGCTGGCCTTCTCCCGCTCCGGCTTTACAGCGGACTACTGGCAGGGTCGCCACGGCCCCGCCATGTTCGGCACCCGCCCTGAAAACACCCCGGAGCCGAAGGAATTGTTTGCCGCCGCCCGAGCCAAATACGAAAAGGATGACGCCCGCACCGTTCCCATCCATTTCTCCTGCTCCTGTCAGGCCGGACAGCCGGTTTCCCTGACAGTTTGGGACGATGACGGCCATGTGGCCGCCGCCGAAGGCCCCATCCCGGAGCCGGCTCAGAACAAGGCACTGACGGCTACCGATCTGGAATCCCGTCTGCAAAAGACAGGCGGCACCGCCTTCCACTGCACGGATGGCTCCGCCGATGTAGCAGACGGCCTGTTCCTCTCCGCCGGGGCGGTAAACGCCCTGCGCCGGGATGCGCTGGCCGCCTTGGAGAACGCCCGTTGTGCCGTTCCGGTCCGCCGGGAACAGGACTTCTCCCCCCTGCCGAATCTGGACTGCACCGCCGATACCCCGGCCCTGACCGTTTCCGTCACAACCTGGGCGCAGGCGGAAGCGCTGCTGCCCCTGTCCCCCGCCCACATCGACCTCCCCTTGGAGCTGCTGGCGGAGCGGGACGCGCTGCCGGACTTTGCCGGGGAGTGGTGCGCCATTCTTCCCCGTGTCTGGCGGGACCGAAATGAACCCCAGCTCCGGACGTGGCTGGCTCACGCCAAAAAGCTGGGTGTCACCTCCGCTCTGGCGGGGAACATCGGCCATCTGCCTCTTTTGCGGGACGCGGGGCTGACTATCCGCGGTGACTTCGGCCTCAACGTGTTCAACAGCCGCTCTCTGGACTATCTCCGGCGCAAGGAGCTCTCCTCCGCCTGCCTGTCCTTCGAGCTGCGGTTCCCACAGATGCGGGACATCCAAAAGCTGATCCCGGCAGAGGCCATCGTCTACGGCCGACTGCCCCTGATGATCACGGAAAACTGTCTGGTGCAGAATGAAACCGGCTGCCGCCTGTCCGAAGCGGGTGACGCCGTCCCCCAGCAGGCTCCCTGCCGCAAGCCAAACGATCTTCAGGACCGCACCGGGGCAAAGTTCCCGCTGCTCCCGGCCTACGGCCACCGGACGGAGATCCAGAACAGTGCGCCGGTGTGGCTGGCGGACAAGCCCGAGTGGAAGCACTGTGGCCTGACCTATGCCCGCCTGCGGTTCACCACGGAAGCACCTGCGGAATGTGCGGACATTTTCCGGGCCTACCAGACCGGTGCCCCCGCCTCCGGCCCCTTCACCCGGGGACTCTACTACCGCGGTGTGGATTGACCCGACAGCAGAATCTCACCGGGAATCCCCCGCTTTTTCAGGCGATTTTCAGTTCTATTTGTATAATAGAAGCCATATAATACAATTTGTTTTTAATTTTGGAGTTTTACATGGAAGAGATCAAGGTAAAATATTTTGTGGACGGCATCGACGAGCTGTGCTATGTGGCAGGCAAATCCGACTGGATCGACCTCCACGCCGCCGAGGATGTGGATATGAAGGCCGGAGAATTCCGCCTGATCCCCTTGGGTGTCGCCATCGAACTGCCGGAGGGTTACGAGGCCCATGTGGTGCCCCGCAGTTCCACCTTTAAGAACTACGGTCTGCTGCAAGCCAACTCCATGGGTGTGGTGGACTACACCTACCGGGGAGACAATGACCAGTGGCGCGTTCCCATGTACGCCACACGGGATGTCCACATCGACAAGAACACCCGCATTTCCCAGTTCCGCATTATGAAGAACCAGCCCCCTCTCGTCTTTACCCGTGTGGAGCACCTCACCGGTCCCGACCGGGGCGGCTTCGGCTCCACCGGCAAGTAAGGAGGATCGCCATGTCTCGCATCGTTTTGGCCTCCGGGTCTCCCCGGCGGCAGGAATTATTGAACCGCATCGGCATCACGGATTTTGACATCCGGGTGCCCCAGACGGACGAGCACTACCCGGCGGGTCTCACCCCGGCGCAGATCGTGGAATACATCTCCCGGGAAAAGGCGGATGCCGCCGCCAAGCTCTGCACCCCGGAGGAGATCGTCATCACCGCCGACACCATGGTATTTCTGGATGACCAGCGTCTGGGCAAGCCTCAGGATGAGGCCGACGCGCTGCGGATGCTCACCGCGCTGCAGGGCCGCCGCCACACGGTCTGCACCGGCGTCACCGTCCGTCAGGGAGACCGTGTACTCACGGAAAGCGAAGCCACCGGCGTGGTGTTCCGCCCCGCTGAGGAATCCGAGCTGCGGGCCTACATTGCCACCGGCGAGCCTATGGACAAAGCCGGGTCCTACGGTGTTCAGGGCAAGGGCGCGTTGCTGGTAGAGCGTCTGGAGGGCGACTTCTTCAACGTCATGGGCCTGCCTGTCCTGCGTCTGAGCCGGATGCTGGCTCAGTTTGGCATTAAGCTATTGTAATCGATTGCGTTTTAACTTTTTAGAAGGAGAACTTCCTTGAAGGATTTTCTGAAGAATCACGGATTATGGATCCTCTTCGCCGGGGCGGTGATCGCCGTGGCGCTGGCTCTGCTGTCCTATTTCAGCACCAACGCCTCCCCGCTGGTGGATCTGGCCAACACCATTACCAGTCCTTTTCGGGCAGTCTGCACCTCCGTATCCGGCTGGTTCACCGACAAGCAGAATTACTATGAGGACGTCACCGCCCTGAAAGCGGAAAATGAAGCCCTGAAAAAGCAGATCGCGGAAATGGAGGCCACCGTCCGTCAAGGCGAGGCCGCCAGTCAGGAAAATGTATTTCTCCGGGACCTGCTGGATCTGCGTCAGCAGCGCCGGGACCTCAGCGACTTCGAGACCGCCACCGTCACGGAGCGGGGTGTCACCAACTGGACCGCCTCCCTGACGCTGAACAAGGGTGCCGTCCACGGCGTGGAGGTGGGCGACTGCGTCATCGACGGAAACGGCAACCTGGTGGGCCGCATCAGCAAAGCGGGCTACGACTGGTCCACGGTGCTGACCGTGGTGGACACCGACACCTCCCTGGGTGCCCGTGTCTACCGGACCAAGGACATCGGCATTGCCGGCGGCGATTTCGCCCTGATGGGTGACGGCAAGCTGAAGCTGGATTCCCTCCCCGCCTCCTGCCAGCTGTTGGAGGGCGACCTGGTAGTTACCTCCGGTCTGGGCGGCTATCTGCCCCCGGATCTGGTCATCGGCTCTGTCTCCGAGCTTCGGGCTGACGATTCCGACACCTCCAACTACGCCATCCTCACCCCCGCCGCCGACCTGAACGGTCTCACGGAGGTGTGCATCATCAAATCCTTTGAGATCGTAAGCTGACCGCTTACCGTTCATTCACCATTACAGAAGGGAGGGATTCCCCTTGCTGGCCCGCAGCGCCACGATTTTTAAATGGACTCTGTATACTTTGGCCGGGCTGGTCTGGGCCGTTGTTCAGGCCGCCTTTCTCCAGCGTGTAACCATCTGGGGCGTCATTCCCTTTCTCTATCCCCTGATTGCCGCCCTCCCCGCCACCTTTGAGGGCCCCGCCGCCGGCACGGTCTACGCCCTTGCCTGTGGCGTTTTCTGCGACCTGCTGCTCCCCTCCTCCATTCCCTGCTTTTACACCTTGATTCTCCCCCTTGTGGGCCTCGCCGCCGGACTGCTGTCCCAGAGTCTGATCCCAGCCGGGTATCTCTGCTCTGCCGCCGCGGCTCTGCCCGCCTATCTGCTGACAGGCATCTTCCACTGCATTGTCCTTTGGGCTCAGGGCCATCCCGCATGGGGTGCGGCCATGTCCGTCACCCTGCGTGAGCTGTGCGCCTCCCTGCTGTGGAGCCTGCCTATGACCTGGCTGTTCCGCCGGGTCTATCTCCGCGTTCATGTTGACGATTAAGGACTTTCCACGGAGGTAATCATGAACCAACGCCCCTCCCAACTCACCAGATTCCGCGTCATGGCTGCCATGGCGCTGGCAGTGCTGGCCATTTATCTGGTGGTCCTTTTCAATACCCAGGTTGTTCACCACGAGGAATATCTGGCCAAATCCATTCAGACCATCACCCGCATGGAAAATGTGGAGGCCTCCCGGGGCATCATCACTGACCGCTCCGGCCGGACCCTTGTGACCAACCAATCCACTTACAGCCTGACCTTTGACGCCTCTCTTTTGAAGCCCGGTGAAAACCAGAATGACGCCATCCTCCGTCTGGTCACCCTCTGCCGGGATCAAGGGGTCGCTTGGGAGGATAACCTCCCCCTCTCCCTGGACGGCGCGGCCCATTTCACCGTAGATACCCTTACCGACACGCAGAAGAGCCGCTTTTTCTCCTACCTTCGGGACCTGAAGCCCACCCGGGAGCTGCTGGCCGCCTATGTCCGCCAGCACCCGGAGCTGCTGAAGCCCCCCAAGGAGGGGGAAACTGCTCTGGACCCGGCCACCGCCAAGGACACAGAGCTTTTGAAGCAGACCAACAGCGCCGCGCTGACCAATTCCCTCCTGCTGAACGCCGGCGTCACGCCCGCCAAGCTCTTCGACTGGATGCGGGAGGATATGAAGCTCTCCGACGATTATTCCGACAGCGACGCCCGCCTGATCTTGGGCGTCCGGTACGAATTGAAGCTGCGGAAGCTGGGTGCCAACAACAATGCCTACGTTCTGGCGCAGAACGTAGACGTGGCCTTCTGCTCCCTCATCAGCGACGGCCAGTTTCAGGGGGCCAAGATCATCCGCTCCTCCGCCCGGCAGTACGCCACCACCTACGCCACCCATATTTTAGGCACCGTGGGCCGTATCCCCGACTATACCGATGAATGGGAAGATCGGGGCTATCTAATGGATGACACCATCGGCCTCTCTGGTGCAGAAGCCGCCTTTGAGGACTACCTCCGGGGTGCGGACGGCAAGCGGATGATCTCCGTCAACAGCGACGGCAAGGTCACCGGTGAATATTATAGTGTAGAACCCCGCTCTGGCTATACCGTGGAGCTGACGGTGGATCTCAAGCTCCAGCAGGCGGTGGAGGACACTTTGGCCGCTAAAGTAGCCCAGTTGAACCAAAAAGACCATCTGGACAGCCGGGGTGCCGCCGCCGCTGTGATCAAGGTGGGCACCGGGGAGATTCTGGCGCTGGCTTCCTATCCCACATATGATCTCTCCACATATGGGCAGAATTTCACTGAATTGTCCGCCGATCCGGCCAAGCCCTTTCAGAACCGGGCTACCTCTACCCCCTATGCCCCCGGCTCCACATTAAAGCCCGCCACCGCCGTGGCGGCGCTGGAATCCGGTGTCACCACCACCACCGAGACCATTTTTGACCCCGGCTACTGGAAATACCCCAGTGCCACTTGGGAAAACAACACGAATTGCTGGAAGCGCAGCGGACACGGCAAAATGAACGTCACCAGCGCCATCACCAATTCCTGCAACACCTATTTCATGGAAATGGGCTACCGCATGGGACTGGACACACTGAACGAATACTATTCCGCTCTGGGCCTCGGTGAGCCCACCGGCATCGAGATCGGTGAAAGCACAGGCCGGCAGGCCGTCAATGAAAGCGGCCAGGATCAGGCCCCGTGGGCAGCTTTCGGCCAGGCCAATCAGGAATATACCCCGTTGCAGCTTGCCAACTACATTGCTACTCTTGTCTCTGGTGGCAAGCATTACCCCGCCCATTTGTTGAAAAACGTCAAGTCCTACGATAACTCTGAGATCATCGCCACCGGCGACACAGAGCCCCTCAACACCCTGAACATCAGCGATTCCACCCTGCAAGCTGTGAAAAAAGGTATGCTGGGCTACACCACCAACGGCGGCTCCGTGGCCGGTCCCTTCCAGAACTGCGTGGTCTCCGCCGGTGCGAAAACCGGTACTGCCCAGATCGGCGGCTCCATGAAAAACGGCGTGTTCGTAGCCTTCGCACCCTATGACGAGCCGGAGATCGCCGTAGCTTTGGTATTGGAAAAGGCTGACGCCGGCGCGGTTCTGGCCACCACCGCTGTGGACATTATCAACGCTTACTTTGACCGGGAGGACACGGCGTCCATTCTCCCGGAAAATCAACTGATTCCTTGATTCGGAGGTCTCTCCCATGCGTGATCCCTTTGTGTTCGACTCCCGCAGCGAGTTCTGTAAAAAGCCCTTTGGCGCTGTCCCTTGCGGCAGCGATGTTGTGTTTCATGTCCGTCCCCTCACCCGGGATGGCTATTCCCGCTGTGTCCTGGTGGCACGGCGGGAATTTTCCGGTGAAGAGATCCAGATGGAGCTTCTGCCAGAGGCTGTGGACGGTGAGCGTACCCGCTTCACCGGCGTCCTCACCGCCCCCTCAGAACCGGAGTTGCTCTGGTATCATTTCCGCCTGATCCGCTCCGATGGCTCCACGGCCCTGTTGGATCAATCCGGCTGGCAGGAGACCGGGGAGATCCAAAGCTGGCAGCTCACCGTCTACGAGAAAACGGCCACCCCTCTGTGGTTTGGCGGCGGTGTGGTCTATCAGATCTTCCCGGACCGCTTCTGCCGTCTTTCCCTCCCGGACCCCACCGGTCTGGTGGGAAACCGTTGGGTCCATGAGAATTGGAACGACCAGCCCGTTTGGGCGCCGGACCCAGACGGCGAGGTACGAAACCGGGACTTTTTCGGCGGCTCTCTCAATGGCATCACCGCCAAGCTGGATGATCTGGCCGCTCTGGGCGTCACCGTGCTGTACCTGAATCCTATTTTTGAATCCGCCTCCAACCACCGCTACAACACAGCCGACTACCTTCGCATCGACCCTATGTTAGGCACCGAGGAGGATTTCCGCCGCCTTTGCCGGGAAGCGAAACAGCGTGGCATCCGGGTGATTTTAGACGGTGTATTCAACCACACTGGCTCTCAAAGCCGCTACTTCAACGCCGACGGCTTCTATCCCGGCGTAGGCGCGGCCCAAAGCACCGATTCCCCTTATTTCAACTGGTTTTCCTTCCATCCCTGGCCTACGGATTATGACGCCTGGTGGGGGATCATGACGCTGCCTGCCGTTCAGGAGAACGAGCCGGACTACCGGGACTTCATCATCCGGGGACAGGACTCCGTGGTGCGTCACTGGCTCCGGGCCGGGGCCTCCGGTTGGCGGCTGGACGTAGCCGATGAGCTGCCGGATGACTTTATTGCCGAAATTCGTACCGCTATGGAGGAAACCGCCCCGGACAGCTTCCTTTTGGGCGAGGTCTGGGAGGACGCCACCACCAAGGTCGCCTACTCCCAGCGGCGGCGCTATCTGCTCGGCCACGAGCTGCACGGCGTAATGAACTACCCCTTCCGCACGGCGCTCATCGCCTACCTGCGAGGCGGGGATGCCGACGATTTCCGGGAAACGCTGGAAACCCTCCGGGAAAACTACCCGCCGGAGGCATTCCTCTCCCTGATGAACTTCCTTGGTACCCACGATACCCCTCGCATCCTTACCGTTTTAGGCGCTGACAACGTACCGGACAACAAGGCAGACCGGGCAGCGTACCGCCTCTCCCCCGCCCAGCGCCAGATTGGCCTGGAGCGGCTGCGGCTGGCGGCACTGATCCTCTTTACCTTCCCCGGCGCGCCCACCGTCTATTACGGAGATGAAGCTGCTATGGAGGGTTGGGAAGATCCCTTTAACCGGGCCGGCTATCCTTGGGCACAGGAAGATACTGATCTCAAGGCACATTTTGCGGAACTGGCCCGGTTCCGGCGCTCCTTCCCGGCACTGCAAGCTGGCGTTCTTCATTGGATCTGGACCTCCGGTCCCCTGTTGATCTTTGCACGGGAGCTGGATGGTCAGCTTCTGACCACCGTGGTCAATGCCGCTGATGTGTCTCAGGCCTTATCGCTGCCCTGGTCTGCTCCGCCTGCCCGGGATCTGCTTACCGGTCAGCGCTTCATCCCAACTGACAATGCAATTCCCTTGACATTGCCGCCCCGCAGCGGATTGCTGCTGCAAACCGATCTGCCGTGAAGCGCTTACGTTCCCGCACTATGTTTCACGTGAAACAACTCCGCTGACCTTTGTCAGCGGAGTTTCCTTTACAGCCGCCGCCAACAAAATGTTTCACGTGAAACCAGTAGAATCTGAGTTTCCCAAAAATTGTTTTTATAAAAAATACTGCAAAACCGCATTTTTTTACAGGAACGCCTTGAAACACCGCAGGCTCCTTGTTATAATACTATTTGCTGAGTCATTGCACCGCAATGCTCCACGGCACTTATGCCGTGCATCAAACAGGGCTGTGGCCCGGAAAGCAGGTGGCCTGTGGCAAAAATCATTTCCATCGTAAACCAAAAAGGCGGCGTGGGCAAAACCACCACCTGTGTCAATCTGGCGGCAGCACTGGCGGAGCAGGGCAAGCGCGTCTTGCTTTGCGACTTTGACCCACAGGCCAATTCCACTTCCGGCATGGGCGTGGACAAAACCGTTTCCAAAGGCATTTACGAGGTGCTGGTCTCCGATGTGCCCGCCGCTGACGCGGTGGTGCACACCCGATACGGAGACGTGCTCCCCTCCAACAAGGCACTGGCCGGCGCTGGCATCGAGCTCATCGGCATGGACCGCCGCGAATTTCTTCTGAAGGACGCGCTGGACCAGCTGGCGGCGGAATATGACTTCATTTTCATTGACTGCCCGCCGTCTTTGGAGCTTTTGACGCTGAACGCCCTCTGTGCTGCTGACAGCATTTTGGTTCCGGTTCAGGGCGAGTATTTCGCTCTGGAAGGTCTCAGCGACCTGATGAACACGGTTCGCATTGTGCGGCGCTCTTTGAACCCGAAGCTGGCGCTGGAAGGCGTTCTGCTGACCATGTTCGACGGGCGCACCAATCTGGCCATGCAGGTGGCGGAAGAGGTCAAGCACTACTTCCCCGGCAAGGTCTACGCCACAGTGATCCCCCGGAACGTCCGGCTCTCTGAGGCGCCCAGCCACGGAAAGCCCATCACGGCCTATGACCGCACCTCCCGCGGTGCGGAGGCCTATCAGGCACTCGCAGTCGAGTTCCTGAAAAAACAGTAGAAAGGAGCGTTTCTATGGCATCAAAAAAGCCCTCTGGTCTCGGCAGAGGACTCGGCGCCCTTTTAGGCGACGACGTGATGAAAACCGAGTCCAGCGGCAGTCTGTCACTTCCCATTTCACAGGTGGAGACCTGCTCATCACAGCCCCGGAAGCGCTTTGATGATGAATCTCTCCAGGAACTGGCGGATTCCATTTCACAGCACGGCATCATTCAGCCGTTAACCGTGCGAAAGCTGTCATCCGGCTACTATCAGATCATTGCCGGAGAACGTCGCTGGCGGGCAGCCCGGCTGGCTGGCTTACAGGAGGTTCCGGTCATCGTGATCGAGGCCGATGACCGCAAGGCAGCCGAGCTGGCCATGATCGAAAACCTCCAGCGAGAGGACCTGAATCCCATGGAGGAAGCCGCCGGTTTTCAGTCATTGATCGAATCCTACCACATGACGCAGGAGGAAGCCGCCCAGCGGGTAGGCAAATCCCGCAGCGCCGTGACCAATGCCCTGCGGCTGCTGGGACTGACGCCCTCCGTCCGAAAGCTGGTGGAGGAGGGCAAACTTTCCGCCGGTCACGCCCGGGCTTTGGTTCCCCTCTCCCCTTCCCTGCAGGAAAGCGCGGCCAACGCCATTGTCAGCGGCGGACTCTCCGTCCGGCAGACAGAGGCTCTGGTCAAACGGCTTTCCGCCGAGAAGAAAGAGGCGCAGGACAAAGATCCTGACGAGGTGGATTATCTGGCAGAGGCCCAAAATGAGTTGAAGGCCCGGCTGTGCCGCGGTGTGAAGATCGTTCCCGGCCGTAAAAAAGGTCGGATTGAGCTGGAATATTACGGCGTGGACGATCTGAACGACCTGCTGGACGCTTTGGCCGTCATCAAGGTCTCACAATTAAAGAAAGGACCTCAGGCATGAAATTTGAAAAACGAGCTGGTGGAGGCGAGGTGACGCCCGCATCCTCAGAAACGCCGGAAACCGGCAAGAAGCCCGTTATCATCTATATTCTGATCCTGTTCCTGGCGGCATTTCTGCTGATGTTTCTCTCCATGCTGTCCCATCAGCGGAGCAACGCGGAGGCACTGGGACAATTGCAGAATTCTGTCTCCGCCATTCAGGAGATCCAGGCAACACAGGAGCAGATCATCGAGCTGCAGAAGCGGCTGGATGAAACAGAAGCAGAACGGGATGAGGCCAAGGAGGAGCTGAAGGTCATTTCTGACAGCATCTCCGATCTGGAGAAAACGTCTCAGGCGCTACTGGCCCTCTACAATCTTCAGCAGGAGTATCTCACCGGAAATCTGGACGGCTGCCTCCTGACCCTTCAGGAGATCAGCGACCAGCATCTGGACGAGCTTCTGCCCAGCACCAATACGGAAGGCGTTACGCCTCCGGCCCAGCGGTATCAGGAATTAAAAGAAGCGATCTTAAACAAGTAAACATTATCATTACAATTATTTCGATCAAATCGATCAAGGAGAATGAACTATGCTCGACATTAAGTTTATCCGGGAAAATCCCGACATTGTGAAGGAAAACATCAAGAAGAAGTTCCAGGACGAGAAGCTGCCCCTGGTGGATGAGGTCATCGAGCTGGACAGCCAGCGCCGGGCCAACATTCAGGAGGCAGACCAGCTCCGTTCCGACCGCAACCGCCTGAGCAAGCAGGTCGGTATGCTGATGGGTCAGGCCAAGAAGGACCCCAGCAAGCTGGCTGAGGCCGAGGCTGTGAAGAAGCAGGTCACCGATGAGGCTGAGCGGCTGGCCGCTCTGGAAAAGCTGGAAGCTGAGCTGGACGAGAAGGTCCACCACATCATGCTCCAGATCCCCCAGATCATTGACCCCTCCGTGCCCATCGGCCCGGACGATTCCGCCAACGTAGAGGTCCAGCGCTTCGGCGAGGCCAAGGTGCCTGACTTCCCCATCCCCTATCACACGGACATTATGGAGAGCTTTGACGGCATTGATATGGACGCCGCCGGCCGTGTCTCCGGCTCCGGCTTCTACTACCTGCTGGGTGACATTGCCCGTCTCCACGAGGCTGTGCTGGCTTATGGCCGGGACTTCATGATCTCCAAGGGCTTCACCTACTGCATCCCCCCCTTCATGATCCACGGCAACGTGGTGGAGGGCGTTATGAGCCAGACGGATATGGACGCCATGATGTATAAGATCGAGGGCGAGGACCTGTATCTGATCGGCACCAGCGAGCACTCCATGATCGGCCGGTTCATCGACCAGATCATTCCCTCCGACAAACTGCCCCAGACGCTGACCTCCTACTCCCCCTGCTTCCGCAAGGAGAAGGGCTCTCACGGCATTGAGGAGCGCGGCGTGTACCGCATCCACCAGTTTGAGAAGCAGGAGATGATCGTGGTCTGCAAGCCCGAGGACTCCAAGGCGTGGTACGATAAGCTGTGGAACTTCTCCGTGGAGCTGTTCCGCTCCATGGACATCCCCGTGCGGCAGCTGGAGTGCTGCTCCGGCGATCTGGCCGACCTGAAGGTGAAGTCCTGCGACATTGAGGCCTGGTCCCCCCGTCAGCAGAAGTACTTTGAGGTGTGCTCCTGCTCCAACCTGGGTGACGCCCAGGCCCGCCGTCTGCGCATCCGCTACAAGGATGAAAACGGCAAGATGCAGCTGTGCCACACGCTGAACAACACCTGCGTGGCACCTCCCCGTATGCTGATCGCCTTCCTGGAAAACAACCTTCAGGCGGACGGCACCGTGAAGATTCCCGAGGTCCTGTGGCCCTACATGGGCGGCACCAAGGTTCTGGTCCCGACCAAGAAGTAAATTCTTCACGCAGCCCTGAAAAAACAAGAAATTGGCAGAAAGCTACGAATTGTATTATTTAAACAGAATAATACAATTCGTAGTATGCCGATACAGCCCATAGCAGACCGCGGAGACCATGGTGGGATCATTTTAGGTCCTGAAAACGTCTCCATTCCGGTCTGCGTTCTGAAACCCTTGCGGCGCAACGGTTTCAGCTTTCAAGATTTTTCGACCAAAAGGAGGTGCTTCCTATGTCCGCACCCGAAAAGAAAAAAAGCTTCATGGGAGAGTTCAAAACCTTTATCGCCCGAGGCAATGTGATGGATATGGCTGTCGGCGTCATCATCGGCGGTGCGTTCGGTAAGATCTCCACTTCCCTTGTGAATGACGTCATCATGCCCCTGATCTCCGTACTCACCGGCGGCGTTGATTTTTCCAACTGGAAGATCGTACTGAAGGCCGCTGTCGCCGGAGCCGACGGGGTGATCGATCCCGCTACGGAGGTTGCCATCAAATACGGCAGCTTCCTGGCCACCATTCTGGATTTCCTCATCATCGCCTTTGCGGTGTTCCTGATGATCAAGACCATCAACGGCTTCCATGGCAAGCTGAAAAAGCAGGAGGAAACCCCTGCCAAAGAACCCGCCCCACCGGAGCCTTCCAACGAGGAAAAGCTGCTGACGGAGATCCGGGATCTGCTGAAAGAGAAGAAATGATGGAAGCACATCTGCGAAAAGGCCTGGCGGAATTGGGGCTGGGCGATGACGCCGCCCCCTCCCTGCTGCGGTTCGGAGAGCTGCTGCTGGAAAAAAACAAGGTGATGAATCTCACCGCCATCACGGACCCGGAGGATGTGGCTTCCCTCCACTTTTTGGACAGCGCCGCGCTGCTGACGCTGGCGGACCTCAAGGACAAAACCGTGGTGGATGTAGGCACCGGCGCAGGCTTTCCCGGAATGCCGCTGAAAATTTTAGAGCCGTCCATCCGCATGACGCTGCTGGACTCCTTGGGCAAGCGGATCACCTTCTTACAGGAGGTCTGCGACGAGCTGGGATTGCAGAACGTGCAGTGCGTTCACGCCCGGGCGGAGGAATTTGCGGCAGAGCACCGGCAGAGCTTTGACTTCGCCGTGTCCCGGGCCGTGGCGAATCTCAGCGTATTGTGTGAGTTGTGCCTGCCACTGGTGAAGGCGGGCGGATACTTCCTGTCCATGAAGTCCGTGGAGTCCGATGAGGAACTGGAATCCGCCAAAAAGGCTATCAAGACCTTAGGCGGACAGGTGGAGCGGACGGCCGACTACCAGATCCCCGGCACAGAGGTGGTCCATCGGGTGATTTTTATAAAAAAAATTGCCGAAACACCAAAAAAATATCCCAGACCATTTGCAAAAATCAAAAAGAATCCGTTATAATAAGGATACTGGCATTTGAAAGTGAGGTGGTGTCGTGAGCGGACAATGTATCGCGGTAGTGTCCGGCAAGGGCGGCACCGGTAAGACCTCCCTGACTGCCGGAGTTGGCACCGCGCTGGCCCAGAGCGGCAAGCGGGTGCTGTGCGTGGACTGCGACATCGGACTGCGAAATCTGGATCTGGCCTTGGGACTGACGGACCGGGCGCTGATGGATTTCTCCGATGTGGCGCTGGACCGCTGCCCGCTGGAAGCGGCTGTGGTGGCGCATCCCAGTATTCCCAATCTCTATCTGCTGACGGCGCCTGTGCGAATGCGGGGGCCTGCTGTGACAGAGGAGGACTTTCGGCGGATGCTGCAAAAGATCCGGCAGCAGTTTGACTTCTGTCTGCTGGACGCACCGGCAGGACTGGGACTGGGGTTCCGGCTGGCGGTCTGCGGTGCAGACCGCTGCGTGGTAGTGACCACGCAGGACGCTTCCTCCCTGCGGGACGCCCAGCATACCGTGATGGAACTGCGGCAGTTCAGCTCCGGCCGGCTGCATCTGGTGGTGAACCGGGTGCGGAAGAAGCTGCTGCACAGTATGCACGCCACCATTGATGATGCCATGGACAAGGCAGGTCTGCCTCTCATCGGCGTGGTACCGGAGGATGACGCGCTGCCTGTGTCCCTGAATCAAGGAACTCCCCTTTTGCTGCGCTCTTACAATGGAGCGGCCAGCGCATACCGAAATATCGCAATTCGACTGCAGGGCGGTAAAGCGCCGCTGCTGCGGATCAGATAAGAACCTCAGAAAGGAGATCGACAGATGAATATTGCTATTATGTCGCATGACAACCGGAAGGACCTGATGGTGCAGTTCTGTACCGCCTACGCCGGCATTCTCTCTCAGCATAACCTGTACGCTACCAACACCACCGGACACATGGTAGCGGAAGCCACGGGTCTGAAGGTACACTGCTTCCTGTCCTATGCCCACGGCGGCAGCCAGCAGATCGGCGCCCGCATCGCCTACAATGAATTCGATCTGGTACTGTTTTTCAACGACCCCAGTAACGAAAAGATGGCCGGTGAGATCAGTTACATCTCCCGCCTGTGCGACCAGAACAATGTGCCCTTCGCCAGCAATATTGCCACGGCGGAAATGCTGGTACTGGGTCTGGCCCGGGGTGATCTGGACTGGCGTATGATCGTCAATCCCGCCAGCAACCGGCCCATCGCTTGACAAATCGCCGGAAAACGGCTACTATCAAATGAATACACCGCTATGACGCCGCAGCAGTAGGTCGGAACGCAGTCTCACAGAGAGGGGTGCAATGCTGAAAGCATCCCGTCTGCCCCGGAGGAAGGACAGCGGCGGAGCGGGGACGGAAACGTCCACGGTCCCCTTCCCGTACCAGAAGGCCAAAGGGGGCAGTCTGCCCCGAATTTGGGTGGCACCACGAAGCGTAAGCTCTCGTCCCAAAGCTATGGGACGGGAGCGTTTTTTTGCAGTTTTTACGATCCTATAACGCCCTGTTTCAGTGGAAAACTCAGTAATATCACCCGAAAAGGAGTATTTTTATGGCAAAAATGACCCCCCGGACGCTGTCCGGCTTTATGGAGCTTCTCCCGGCGCCCCAGCAGCAGATGGAGCGCATTATGGAGGTCCTCCGCAAGACCTATTCTCTATACGGCTTCACGCCCTTGGATACCCCTGTCATTGAATCCAGTGAGGTGCTGCTGGCCAAAGCCGGCGGCGAGACGGAAAAGCAGATCTACCGCTTCCAGAAGGGCGACAGCGACCTCTCCCTCCGCTTTGACCTGACGGTGCCTCTGGCCAAGTATGTGGCCCTCCACTACAACGAGCTGTCCTTCCCCTTCCGCCGGTATCAGATCGGCAAGGTGTACCGGGGCGAGCGTGCCCAGCGGGGCCGCTTCCGGGAATTCTATCAGGCGGATATCGACATCATCGGCGACGGCAAGCTGGACATCACCAACGAGGCGGAGATCCCCTCCATCATCTATCAGACCTTCTCCACTCTGGGACTGAAGCGGTTCCAGATCCGGGTGAACAACCGGAAGATCCTGAACGGCTTCTACGCTATGCTGGGCCTGACGGAGAAATCCGCCGACGTGATGCGGACGGTAGACAAGCTGGATAAGATCGGTCCCGAAAAGGTAAAAACCATTCTGGTAGAGGATTTCGCCGTCAGCGAGAGCGACGCCGACGAGATCTTGAAGTTCATCGCCATCAAGGGCAGCAATGCAGAGGTCCTGAAGGCGCTGGAGGGCTACACCGGCAGAAACGAGATGTTCGATCAGGGGCTCAGCGAACTGAACACCGTGGTGAAGTATCTGGCGGACTTTGGCGTACCTGCGGAGAATTTCGCCGTGGATCTCACCATTGCCCGTGGTCTGGATTACTACACCGGCACGGTCTATGAGACCACGCTGCTGGATCACCCCGAAATTGGCTCCGTGTGCTCCGGCGGACGGTATGACAATCTGGCGGAGTTCTACACCGACAAGCAGCTCCCCGGCGTGGGCATTTCCATCGGCCTGACCCGGCTGTTCTATGTGCTGGGCGAGCAGGGGATGCTGAATCCGGAGCTGCCCACCGCCCCGGCGGATGTGCTGATCCTGCCTATGACGGAGGACCTCTCCCCCGCCATCGCGCTGGCCACCCAGCTGCGGCAGGCGGGCATCCGCACCCAGCTTCACTGCGAGCAGAAGAAGTTCAAGGCCAAGATGAGCTATGCCGACAAGCTGTCCATCCCCTATGTGATCTTTCTGGGCGAGGACGAGATCAACGCCGGCGTGGTGGCCTGCAAGGACATGAAGTCCGGCGAGCAGACCAAACTGAATACGCAGGAGACCATCGACCGGATCAAGGCCGGTCTTGCTGAACTGGAAAAAGGAAGCGTGATCGTGGAATAACCACAGAAAGGAGCCTGTTATGAAGCTGACTCTGAAGCGTGACCTGCCGCTGCTGCTGGCGGCGCTGCTGGTGATCTGGGGGCTTTGGTACGCCCGGCTGGTGGGGGTGGACACCCTGTATCCGGAACTGGAGCCGGACATCATTTATGTGACGCTGATCGATTTTACCGGCAGCGGCCATGAGGATCAGAATCTCAAGCTCACCGCCGGGACAGAGGAATTTGACGGTCTCTGGTCGGAAATTCAGGAATTGCGGTTCCGGCGCTCCCCCTTCAACGTGGTGGTGCAGGCCCTCCCCTTCCTGGAAGGGATCGTGGATACCTACGTCAAATACCCGGAAACCGATGATTTAGATACCATGTCTATCAGCTTCGCGCAGGACAACGGAACTGATATCTGGCGGTCTGAGCATCTGCAATTCGATGTGGACGCATGGAGTTACCGGGACTTTGACCATGGGGTCACACTGCCGCTGTTGATGAAGAACGGCCACGAAATCGGGCAGAAAATGGCCCACGCGCTGTGGGAACAGGCGGCCGAATAAATACAATTTGTTATTTCTGATTTTAATTATACAATTTTAAATCACTTTTCATGGAAAGGAAGCAACAATATGATGCAGAATCGAACTCATACCTGTGGAGAGCTGCGCCTCAGTGACGCAGGCAAGCAGGTGAAAATTTCCGGCTGGATGGAGAACGTCCGCGTGGTCAGCGCCAATCTGGCCTTCGTGGTGGTCCGGGACTTCTACGGCACCACCCAGGTGGTGGCGGAGACCGAGGACATGGTGAACACCTTTAAGGGCATCACCAAGGAGTCCACCATCTCCGTGGAGGGCACCGTCCGGGAGCGGGACAGCAAGACCGACAAGATGGCCACCGGCGACATTGAGATTGTTCCCGCCAAGGTGGAGGTGCTGGGCCGCTGCCAGCACAGCGAGCTGCCCTTCCAGATCAACCGCAGCCGGGAGGCCGACGAAGCCCAGCGGCTGAAGTACCGCTATCTGGATCTGCGGAACCCCGCCGTGAAGAAGAACATCATTCTGCGGTGCAATGTGGTGGCCGCCCTGCGGAAGTCCATGACCGAGCACGGCTTTTTGGAGATCACCACGCCCATTCTGACGGCCTCCTCCCCCGAGGGCGCCCGTGACTATCTGGTGCCTGCCCGGAACCATCCCGGCAAGTTCTACGCGCTGCCTCAGGCTCCCCAGCAGTTCAAGCAGCTGCTGATGACCTCCGGCTTCGACCGCTACTTCCAGATCGCCCCCTGCTTCCGTGACGAGGACGCCCGTGCGGACCGCTCCCCCGGCGAGTTCTATCAGCTGGATATGGAGATGGCCTTCGCCACGCAGGAGGACGTGTTTGCCGTTCTGGAGGACGTGCTGCCCCCGATTTTTGCCCAGTACGGCACTTATGACCGGGCCAGCAGCGCCCCCTTCACCCGCATCCCCTACAACGAGGCCATGGAGAACTACGGCTCTGACAAGCCGGACCTGCGGATCGACCTGCGGGTGCAGGATGTCACCGCCGTTCTGGGCGGCTGCGGCTTTGAACCCTTTGCCGAGGGCAATCTGGTGAAGGCCGTGAAGGTCAGCGATTTCCACGAGACCCGGAAGTTCATCGACAAGACGCTGGCAGATGTGGAAACTGTGTCCGGCGGCAAGGCCTATTGGTTCCGCATGGATGAAAACGGCGAGCTGGTGGGCGGCATTTCCAAGTTTGTCAACCCCATCAAGGAGAAGGTCGTCGAGGCCCTGAGCCTGAAGGCCAACGACTTCGTGGCCCTGTCCGCCGGTAAGCGGGAGGCCGCTCTCAAGACCGCCGGTGTGCTGGTCAAGACCCTGGGCGCCGCCGTCCCCGGCCATATGGACAAGGAGCAGTACGCCTTCTGCTGGATCGTGGACTTCCCCATGTACGAGATCGGCGACGAGTCCGGCGAGC
>OIXA01002783.1_pt1 | contig 19435 bp, 14 predicted proteins | sample 1587721 | NCBI WGS metagenome assembly OIXA01 (sample SAMEA3888900, study PRJEB22519) | human gut metagenome | biome: human gut; feature: human-associated habitat; material: faeces | place: Denmark | collected 2013 | reverse complement strand
AGAAATAAATCACCCCCGTACATTTTCCGAATAAACTGTTTCTCCGTGCTAATCTGCCTCACGGAGACACTCTTATCTATATTATAATATGTCTTAACAAAAAATTGATAGGCATTAGTTACACTTCGAACCATTGTTTCCGCATCCATGTTTTCCGGATAAAGAATATAAGTTTCCACCCAATCATTTGATTCATTTTTACTAAACTTCTCAGGGACCCATAAAGAAGCCTTTCCCTGTGGAGCAAAATAGGAAACATCTGCTACCACACCGGTAATCCTATACGTGTTACCTTCAATCTGAATTTCCTTGTTGATAACCGATTTATCCGGGAAAAAACTTCTCACGAAATTCTCATTCACGATCACACAAGGCATCTGCATCTCGCCTTCCGTGAAAAAATGGCCTTGCACAAACTCAAACTGGAACACGTTCCAATAATCGCGATCGACAAAATAAATACCATACTCATCATATCGTCCATTCACCATAATATCTACCGCTTCATAATGATAAGACGTGTAACGGACATCCTCTCTCACATTATTCATCAACGTTCGAATATCCGACCTGTTCAGACCTTTCACGGCCTCTCCCTTGTTATCTCTCAACACGAAAGGAACACTTACAATTCGATCCGCTGCAATAGCCGGAGCCGTATCACACAATATAACGTACGCCACTTGCAACAATATCGTGATGAACACGAATGTCAGCATCGTCCCGAGCACGCAAAACCCGGCATACGCCTTATGACGTACTATATTATACCAGATTGGCTTGAAATATATCCTTATCCTTTCCATACACTTCTCCTTTTACTTCAAAGTCACCGCCGGGTTTACCTTCGTCACCCGGTAAGCCGGATACCAAGTACTCAACATCGAAAACACAACCATAACAAGAATCGTTACACACACCCCTATCCATTCCGGTAAAGTATACTCATAAATAAACACAGACAAGAGCACCCCGGGCAAACAAGCCAGTAAAGTAACGACAACACTCTCCAGCATCACGAACTCGAGTAACCTGCGGGGAGTCGCTCCCAAGGCCAACCTCAAAGCATATTCACGTGCCCGCCTTTCCGAATTCTGCATAAACAAGCCAAACGTACCAATAAACGCAAAAACGAACAGGAATATCGTGGGAACGGCTTGCAACATGATATATACAAGCGCTGTATTATATGAAGCTCCTTTAGCAAATTTCATATCCATCGCAAAAGGTTGAGCTTCTTGAACAGGTATCAACCGTTGAAATTCTTTATAATAAGCCATGATAAACTCTTTCTCTCTACCCGGATATACACGTGCACAAAGTTCCCGGAACATATTGTTATATCCCATAGCATTACATGGCATAATAACAGTCGGCTCTGAAGCCAAAAGAACCTGATGCTTTATCCCTGAAATCACACCAACTACAGTAAGGTCATTTCTACCCATAAAAAACTTATGTCCAATAGCTTGTGACCACTGCAATTCATCAACTAATTGTTTCGTGACCACACAGGCAAATGAACCATCCTCCAACCTGTCATCCGTGAGCCATTTCCCCTCCACAACGTCCGGACAAAACACCTTGTAAGCCTCCTCTTCAGCTCCTTTATAATTCACACGATATATCTTTCCATCAATACGCACGCTATCATACCAAGCATTAGTTCTCATATATGGAATCATCGCCATACTCTGCGTAATCCCGACCACACAATCCAACTTCTTCAAATTATCTATCAAAATATCAACACGTTTATCGACCTCCCCCGTATTATCGTTTATTTCCGAAAGCATATACCCGAAACAAACCGAGTTATCCGTATTCAATAATCCCGGTGAATATATCTTGTATAAAATTCCAAAAACAGAAACGACCACCAACATCAACACGACAAAAACGACCGCTTGCTCGATGAAAATCCCGCAAAAGATCTTCCAGGAATTCCTGACTATTTTAAATACATGCCTGATCATCTATCACCTCCTTTCAAAACTACCGCCATATTTTTCTTTACCGCCAAGTACGCAGAATACCCACCTGTCAATAAAGTAAACACAAACATCATAGGTAAAATTCCGCCCAATATAACCATATAATTAATGCGTGTAATTAAAGCATCTGTCCCCTCCAATACTCCATTAATACAAACCTCCTCGATCATACGCACCATCGGGAAAAATAACAACAATCCCAAAAACACTCCGATAACCACAAGAATCAGATTCTCTATTATAATCTGTAAGAAAAGTTCCAAACGTGAAGCCCCAATGGCTCTCCTGATCACCATTTCCTCGGATTGTTTAACAGAATTCGCCACGTTCAACGTCACAATATTAATCGCCGGAATAATCAATAAAATCAAAAGTACAGCGGGTACCCCGTAAAACAGTAATTGAATACCGATATCATTCACCAAATTTTCTTTTACCGTGTATACTTTTTCCGCGGTAACTTCAACCTTTCTTCCCCGACGTGAATAATAATCCTCTAGCACACGTGCAATTCCTTGTTTAGCCGTCATAACGGAAACATGCTGTGGAAACAAAACACAAACATCATAATCATGATCCCCGCTGGGTGTAAAAGAATTATATTTATTCGAAAACCAAATTTTTTCGTATATACCTGTCGTAAAAACAGAAACATCCCTCACCACCCCTGTAATCGTGTAAACAACTTTCTGGCACTCGATTCTTTTCCCCACGGCACTCTCCCCCTTGAACAATATATCCGCAATACTTTTGCTTACCACGGCAACGGCCTGCTTATACTCAAATTCTTCTCGTGAAAACGCACGTCCTTCCAAAAATTCAAACTGGAAAACATTCCAATAATCAGCATTCACGTAATTCACAGGAATAGAAACAAACGTATGCTCCCCAAAAACATCCACAAACTCCGAGTGACTGACAGCATACAATTCATATCCCGAAATTCCATTCATTAAACTTTCGATTTCTTCGGCAGAAACATACACGGTCTTCCCTCGTATATCCCGAGAACTTCCAATTTGAACAATCCGGTCCGCATTCTCCATCGGCGGCTCATTACCAACAACAGAATAAACGAGTTGCAGCACGATCGCAATAAACACGAACGCCAACGCCGTACCCAACACGTAAAAAATTGCGAACGATAAGTTGTGCCGGATATGGTAGAACGCCGGGATAATATAATTTTTCCACCGGTTCATAACACTAATTTTCCGTCAAACAAACGAATAATCCGCCCGGTTTCCTCTGCCAATCTCTCATCATGCGTCACCATCACGATCGTCGTTCCCTCCCGGTTCAGTTGCACGAGTAAATCCATGATCTCCGCTCCCATCTTACTATCCAAATTCCCCGTCGGCTCGTCCGCCAGAATCACTTTTGGCTGCCCGATCAACGCTCTCGCTATCGCCACCCGCTGGCACTGTCCCCCGGACAACTGCGAGGGGAAATGTTTCAACCGATGTGTCAGCCCCACCTTTTCAATTAACTCCAGCGCCCTTTTCCTATTGGCCGATGCAGAACTTCCCCGGCGATACAACATCGGCAGCAACACGTTATCCAACACGTTCAACGACGGGATTAAATGAAAACTTTGGAAAATAAACCCCAGCTTCTGGTTACGAATCCTCGCCATATCCCTATCATACAAAGAATCCGCCCTGACATCATCAATAATCACCCAACCACTCGTCGGCTTATCCAACAATCCCATAATATTCAACATCGTACTCTTTCCACACCCCGAAGGTCCCATGATAGCCACAAACTCACCTTTCTCCACCGTCAGGTTAATATCTTCCAATGCCCGTGTCTCCACCTCGCTCGTGTAAAACGTTTTATTAATATTCTCTAAAGTTATCATACGATTTAAGTATTAGTTGATTCATGATTTATTTTACCATCACAAACATAACAAACTCCAACCTAAGAAACCTCCCCGAATTATTGTAAAACTATTGTAAAATTTCACATCCTGCACATCGCCCGGATACAACTCCTTGTAAAATCAATTCTAAATACGTAATTTCGTCTCGTCCATATGGCGGCAACCATTCAACAAACGTGCATGTTGAAATGGTAAAAGGAAAGTGAATGAAACACGATTTAAGAATAATAGGCTACATTACGTTCACGATATTCATTTTATTGTGGATCAACCAATTATTCTCCGGCATTAAATTATACGAAACCGTCAAAACACGTTGGCAGATACACATGGATTCTATAATAGAATCCATTATTCCCCCGTACATGGAAATCCTGCAAACAGACTCTGTCCAAGAACAAACACATCTCCTCTCGTCACTGGACAGTGCGTTATGCGCCAAAACTCCCGATGCCGTTCATTTCACCATCGCACGGTTAGACAGCACGCATCAAGCAATCGTCAGCTTCCGGAACTACAAAACACGCACGTCCGACATAACACGGGGAAAAATCTACCCGATAAATAATCCTTCCCACGAATCCTTGGCTATTTATTACAACTTCCCGATATCCTTCTTTTTAGAGAGATCATGGCAAGACATCCTCACTATTGTCGCCCTAACCCTACTACTCGTTCTAGGCTTACAATACCTGTCCCACGCCCAACAACATCTATCCCGCCTCCAGGAAGAAATGATCAAACAAGTCGTGCATGATTGGAAGACCCCTCTCGCAAGTATCATAACCTTATCTGAACTTGTAGAAAAGAAATCTATCCCCGAGGATGACGAAAAAGGACGAGCGAAAATCCGGCTTATCCAAGAAGAAGCCAGCCGATTGAAAACCAGTTCCCAGCAATTACTTAAAACATTAAGCGGGTTGGCCCACTTGAACATCAACCGGGACGAATTTAACCTGAAAAACGAACTTCTCGCATTATTCGAAAAGCAACACCTCGCCAACCACGGACAAAAAAACATCCAGCTAAACCTGCGTTACCTTGTTGAATCCGAAATTATTTACGCGTCGCATTTCTACCTGCTCGGAGCCCTTCAAAATCTTTTGGATAATGCCGTGAAATACAGCGGAGATACGCCACAGATCACCGTCATCTGTTATCAAAAAAGAGGAACCTTCGTTATAGAAATAAGGGACAATGGTCCCGGTATTCCCAAAAAACAACAAAAATATATTTTCAATAAATACTATCAGGCAAACAAAGACTCTACCAGCAAAAAAGGATACGGACTAGGCCTTAACTATGTCTACAACGTTATCAAAGCCCACAAGGGGAAAATCACGGTGGACAGCCTGCCGGGAAAAGGATGTACATTCACGATATACTTACGCAAATGGAAGAAAAAATAAATATACTCTATGCCGAGGACAATACCACGGCCGCGATGATATACACGGAAATTTTGGAAGAAGCCGGGTACACGGTAACCCTTGCCAAAGAGGGAAACAAGGCATGGCAACTATACGAAACAGGCACCTGGGATCTCCTGTTACTTGACATGGATCTGCCGGGAAAGGACGGCCACGAACTGATTCGCCTTGTACGGGAAAAAGGGGATCAGGTCCCTATCGTGATTCTCAGTTCTGTCAACCACAACCACGCCTTGTACGAGGGTGCCGACGATTATCTCGTGAAAGGTTGTAGCGTGGACGACGTGAAAGCTCGCTTGGACAAGGCTATCGCCAGAACCAAACGCTTGAACACGGAAAAAGAACAAGGACTTTTCCGCATCTCCCCCGATACCACGTTCAATAAAAACAACCGGTTACTCACCATCTCCGGCAAGCGAGAAGAGTTGAAAGGCATGGAATCGAACATCCTATGGCTATTCTGCCTGCGAATCAACGAGGTGATTCCCACCGTGGAAATGTGCGAGACGCTCTGGGGCGTCTATACCACGGACAAGGAAAAAGCCCTCACCAGATACGTCTGCCTGCTAAATAAAAAACTGAAAGCGGATAAAAGTATCGCCATCCAAAACGAATTTGCTCGAGGTTATAAACTCGTGAACGGCTTGTAGTATAAAATTTCATCCCAGGCTCTCAAACACATAAATTTAAATTAATGTCACAAAATGTGATATTATCACTAACATATTCTTATCAAATAGCGAGCCGCTCCCATTCCGCTCCCATTCCTGCCCTATCCCCCTCCTACAATTAAAACTAAATATTGCAATTAATTTGTTTTTTTAAAGTAATCTATCTACATTTGAAAACTCCTATATAGCATTATTTTAGTCTTAAAACAGGAGACTGACTCATAAACACGACCAAAAGGTCAACAAAATCAGAAAATACATGGCAACATTAAACGATTCAGTATTACAAGGAGCCTCCGGTAAAATCGGGGGATACGTGACTTACACGGTAGGCAACAAAACGTATGCCCGGAAACTGGCGGACACGATCAGTAACCCGCGTTCGGAAGGCCAAACGGCACAACGTTCAAAACTCCCCGGAGCCCAGACCATGTACCGTGCCACACGGGGAAGCCTGCTGGAAAAAGTGTACGCGCTAGCGGCCCGGGAAGAGGAACGACGTTCCGGCTACCACTGGTTCCTCCACGCGAACATGAATATGTTCGGCCCCAACGACTATATCGATTACCCCCGGTTAGTCCTATCGGACGGTAGCCTGCAATTACCTTTCGGGATGAAAGCCACGGCCAGTCATGCAGACAAACTGGAACTGGAATGGCTGGATAACACGTCAACCGTCACCGCACAAGCGACCGACCAACTGACCGTTGCCGTCATCTTTGACAACGAACCCTATCAACCCGTCGTGCTGGATGACACGGGGGACTACCGATCAGACGAGAAAGCCGTCGTGCTCATGCCCGAAGGAGCTTGGACAACGGCCCATTTGTACTGCTTTTTCGCTGCCCAAGACGGGAAACGCTACTCCCCGTGCATGTATTTCTCAATTTCTAAATCTTAACACACGAATATCATGGCAATTTTTAAACCTACCATATTTCAAGACATCTCCGGTTCAGTCGGCAACGTAACTTCCTACAAAGTGGGTAAAACTCAAATCGCACGAGGGAAACCGGGCTTCGTGAAGGACGCGCAAACCCCGGAACAACTAAAACAACGTGCCAGATTAAGCCTGATTACCAAATTGCGCCGCCGTTTCCTCAAAGTCCTATCCGTTGGCTACTGCTCCCCCTCCGGTAAAGTATGCGCCAACTGTTTCACCCGTGACAATATTCACAAAGTGAACGCGGAAGATGCGGAAAATCCCACCGTGGACTTGTTGACTCTCTCGCTCTCCGGTGGCGGGTTGCGCCTACCCCTCATCGAAGCGAAAGTGGACAAGGAAAAGAGACGGGTCTCGTTCCAATGGCAACAACAACCATTAATGCCTTTCATGGCTAAAGAGGATCGCTTGATAGGTGTGATTCACGAACGGGAAGAAAAGAAAAGCCGACTCGTGGAACTCGGAACCAGAGGCACAAACGGGGAAAAAGAATGGCCGCTACCGGAAGACTGGGACGTGAACCGACTGGTCGTGTACGGTTTCGCTGTCAGCGAGAACGGGCAGAACGCATCGGGTACGCTGGGGTTACTCGAAACCAACGGGGAAGCCTGATCACGAATCCATTTCCAGATTCGTGAAATCCCCCGTGATTTCAATTCTCGGCTCCGGATATTCAAAAAGGGCAAAGCGGGATTCCGTGCGCCCTTCAGCATAATCCCACAACGAACTGTAATCCTCCACCCGTTCCCCCAACGCCTGTAATTGGCGCAAATAAGCCGCGATCGACTTGCTTTCCACGATATAAATATTCCCCTCGTGATCCACTTGGGGACTATGTCGTCGTCCCGCATCCAGAGAAAAACGTAAAATACGTTTTCCCTCCTTTGTCATCCCCACCGTCTGGAACGTCATGCTCTTACCTATCCCCGGTAAGTTCATCACGTTTCGATCCGTGGCTAAAAACGGTTGCCGATATTTATCCAACAAGCCCGGCAATTCCGAGGGAATCCTTTCCGGGTATTCGAGCAATTCCAAAACCTCCTTTTCCAGCTCCATGGATAAATTCCCGCACACTTTTTCCTCCAACACCTCTTGTACCGAACGACTATTCGGGGCAAACAAGGCATAATTCTCCTCGAATCCCTTCACGGAAAAAGTGTAATAAGTCAAAATACCGATTCGATTCAAAACCTCTCTCAACCTCGCCGTATGCCCCCGACGTGAAGCCGCCACCGTAAACACGGCTTGATTGGTGATAATCCATCCGGCCTCCAGCAAGCACCGGGCAGCATGAATCACCTCTTCCGTCACCTCCAAAGGCGACTCGAAATGAGTCTGTATGAAAAATTGCTGAATCCCAACCTGCTCCGCCTTCTCCCGGAATCTTTTCAACACCTCGATCAACCCGTCGTTTACACGATTCGGCAGATAAGCCAATAATCTCGATCCCAACCTCACCCGTTGAATCTCGGCATATTTTTTCCCTTTCCCACGCCGCTTGTTCAATTCCCGCTTACGCACGGCCATACGGAAAACAGCATCCAAGATTCTCTCTAACGTCTGGTTCTGACTCATCAGAGCATCCCCTCCCGTGATCAAAATATCCCGTAATTGAGAATCATGCTCGTAATACATCATCAGACGTTCCATCTTGACTTCCCACCCGTCCGTCGGCTTCAGTCGATCCAAGTTAAAATTCAAATGTCCTTTCTGAAAGTCATACATACGCTGACACAAAGCACACAACCCACCACAAGCCCGTCCCATCGAATCCGGGATAAAAATGGCCACCTCCGGATAACGACGATGAATATTCGTGGCATTGGGCAACAACCACCCGGCAGCATTCGGTTTTCCCGGTTCCACAACATCCTCTTTCTCCCACGCCCGAATCTGCCCGAAATTCTCCACCAGCTCTTCGGAATAAATCACGTAACTGCGGATCGTGGAATCATCGTATCCATCCACCCGAATACTCAACAAGGAAAGATAATACGGTGTCACGAAAAACGGGATCCCTTTCTGTTTCGCCCGGAGCAACAGCTTCATCAATTCCGGAGACAACGTGTTACCCATGAACAAGTTCAACTCATCCGGATCCCGAACGGCTAAAGCCAAATGAAACTTGTAATCCCCCCACCATTCATTCACTAACTCCCGTTTTCTTTCCAGGCTCATCTCCTCCTCAAAACGATAACGGGTGTTCAACTTATCCCTCTTCTCTATTTTCCCGATTAACAAACCACATATTCTCTCCCGGTTTTCCCTACGCTCCCGAGCGACATCCTCATCCATCCCGGTTTTCCAACGTCCTCGCCATTGATCACATCGCGCCCGATCCGGTAAAACGACTTCGTCTATCCGGTATTTCTTAAATAGATAATACCAATCCAACAAAAAGTCCGGATGTATGCCATCCCCTTCTCCCCGTAAAGCTTGCCATAACCATTTAATCGGTTCATAACGAATCTTCTCCCCCGTGGAAAAATCCCGAATATACCGGGTCTCGTTCATGAACATCCTAAAAAATCGTTTTATAGACGAAGAAGTAGAATGCGTTGTTAAAGCAAGACGTACGTACCCCCTCAAAAATTGTTCAAATTCTTTCCAATCCTTACTAAGGTTTGCACCTTGCACTATACTCGGGAACTCCCGCTCAAATAAACCCACCAACTCTATACACGAAAAACTTAATATATCTTTCTCCTTCACATTTTCTCTTTATCTTAGATTAAACAAAAACGACAAACGGATATCGCCCAAACAAGTCCCCGGAAGTCAGGGTTTAGAATATTTATATAGGCAATAAATATCTGATGTCTACAAATTTAATAAAAAAAGAGAAAGTCCGCAACCAACAAAACAAAAAAAACGCTGCAATCTTATGATTACAGCGTCTTTTTCAACACTTATAGCCTTCGGAAAAGGTACTAATCCCCTAAACTTTACAAACTTTATAGAGCTTATGAACTTTTGACACTCTTAGTATCTCGTTTTATTATTGGTCGTCTGCCAAAGCCTGAATTCCTCCCCTGCACCCTCTTCTCGTTTGTTCTCAAACGGGATACAACGCATAGGACCATCCAGCACGATCTCTTTATAGATAAAAGAATCATCAAATCCCCCGACAGCGGCATCCTCCTTCGTACAGGCATAATACACCCGTTCCGGTCTCGCCCAGTAAATCGCCCCTAAACACATGGGACAAGGTTCACAACTGGAATAAATCTCACAACCTTTCAACTGGAAAGAATCAAGTTGCTTACAAGCCTTGCGAATAGCATTCACTTCCGCGTGAGCCGTGGGATCATTATCCGGAACAACCGTATTCCCGGAAGTTGCAATAATCTTACCATCTCGCACAACTACCGCCCCGAAGGGCCCTCCCGTCCCATTCTCCACGTTCTCCACGGCAATACGAATTGCCTCCTTCATAAACTCCGGATTATAAGAATTCGCCTTCGGCGAGTCACAAGTTGACAAGTTACAAGTTACAGATTCTTTCATCTTTTAGATTCTAGTTTTTAACTTTTATCTTTTTCCCGCTTCTCCAAATCATGTAAATCCCGATCAACACAAAGGGAATACTCAACCATTGTCCCATATTCAAGGTCATGGCGTTTTCAAATTCTTCTTGGTTCTCTTTCACAAACTCGATCACAAAACGAGCGGTAAAGATCAGTACCAAAAACATTCCGAAAAGAAACCCCTGACGATCTTTCGCTTTCGTTTTCCAATACAAATGCATTAAAACAGCAAAACTGATCAAATAACAGATCGCCTCGTACAACTGTGCCGGATGACGGGGAGTCATCGGATCAGGCATCCCGGAATGTACAAAACAGAATCCCCAAGGTAGCTCTGTCGGTAAACCGACAATCTCCGAGTTCATCAGATTTCCCATCCGGATAAAGAAACCAGCCAATGCGATTGGAATTACGGCACGATCCAAAATCCAGAATATTGATTTCCTACTTACCTTCTTGGAATAGTACCACAACCCGGCAATAATACCGATTGCAGCCCCGTGGCTGGCCAACCCTTGGTATCCGGTAAAACGGAATTCCGGTTGAAACCGAACCGGCAGAATAATTTCAAACGGATGAGCACTATAATACGCCCAATCATAAAAGAAACAATGTCCCAACCGGGCCCCGATCACCGTGGCAACTGCCACGTATATCCACAACTTGTCCAACCATTGCTGGCTTAACCCTTCCGACTTGAACATCTTCTCCTCGACCTTATACCCGCACACGAAAGCCAAGGCGAATAACAACCCGTAATAACGAATCGAGAAACCACCTAAACTAATTAATTCGGGACTAACATCCCAATTGATAAATAATGAAACCAATGTCATAATTTTAAATTTTAAATTGTAGATTTTAAATTATCATGCAATAATCCAAAACCTACAATTATTAATTACTTTAGATTTTGAAGTCAAATTTTATCTTGTAAAACCCAATCTAAAATTTAAAATCTAAAATCTAAAATTATTCTATTCTTCCCCCTTCCCGTGGCAATTCTTGTATTTCTTACCACTTCCGCAAGGACAGGGATCATTACGTCCAACCTTGGGACCCACTTTCACGGGTTCAGTCTTACGGGGAGCTTGATTGGTCTGAGCGGCAGGAGCATCACTACGTCCCGTACGCATCTTACTTAAATCGGTTCGTTTCTCTTCTGCCTGTTTCACTTCTTCAGGAGCCTCAAAAGGAATTTGTCCCTTCATCAAAGTAGACACGACATTTTTATTAATCTTGTCCACCATACTCTTGAATAAGTTGAACGACTCGAACTTATAGATCAACAGCGGGTCTTTCTGCTCGTAAGTGGCATTCTGCACGGATTGTTTCAAATCATCCATTTCACGCAAATGCTCTTTCCAGGCATCATCAATATGAGCCAACATGATCGACTTCTCATAAGCCCGGATCAATTCCTCACCTTCAGATTTGTAAGTCTTCTCAAGATTCGCCACAACATTATAAGCCCGTTTTCCATCGGTAAACGGCACCACGATATTCTTGAACATTTCCCCTCTCTGCTCGAAAACATTCTTGATCACCGGGAAAGCCTGTTTAGCGATAGTTTCCGTCTTACGACTGAATGTATCCCGAACTTCCTTGTACAATCTCTCTGTCAAGTTGTTAGCAGAAGTCTTTTGGAAATCCTCTTCTTTTATATCAAAATCAACGGCAAAATATTTCAACACATCCATACGGAAGCCTTCCAAATCATTAGCCTCCTTGTGTTCTTCCACCAACGCCTCGCATACATCATACATATTGTTGGCAATATCGACGCCGATTCTCTCTCCCAACAATGCATGACGTCTTTTCTTGTAGATCACCTCACGTTGAGAGTTCATCACGTCGTCATATTCCAACAAACGCTTACGAATACCGAAGTTATTTTCCTCCACCTTACGTTGCGCACGTTCGATAGATTTGGTAATCATGGAATGTTGAATAACGTCACCTTCTTCGTGTCCCAAACGGTCCATCACCCGAATGATTCTCTCGGAACTGAACAAACGCATCAAATCATCCTCCAATGACACGAAGAACTGTGAAGAACCCGGGTCACCCTGACGTCCGGCACGACCTCTCAACTGACGGTCAACACGACGAGAATCATGACGTTCCGTACCGATAATGGCCAAACCACCCGCAGCACGTACCTCCGGACTTAACTTGATATCGGTACCACGACCGGCCATGTTCGTAGCAATCGTAACCACCTGCGATTTACCGGCCTCTGCAACAATATCAGCCTCCCGTTGATGCAACTTCGCATTCAACACGTTATGCTTGATACCCCGCAATTTCAACATACGGCTCAACAACTCGGATACCTCGACAGAAGTCGTACCCACCAATACCGGGCGACCTTCTCCAACCAATCGGGTAATCTCCTCGATCACCGCGTTATATTTCTCACGTTTCGTCTTGTACACGTAGTCATTAGCATCCTTTCGGATCACCGGCTTGTTTGTCGGGATAACCACAACGTCTAACTTGTAAATATCCCAGAACTCTCCCGCTTCCGTTTCTGCCGTACCGGTCATACCGGCTAGCTTATGGTACATACGGAAATAATTTTGTAAGGTAATCGTGGCAAATGTCTGCGTGGCAGCCTCAACTTTCACGTTTTCCTTCGCCTCGATAGCTTGGTGCAAACCGTCTGAATAACGACGTCCTTCCATGATACGTCCCGTCTGCTCGTCCACAATCTTCACCTTGTTATCGATAACCACGTATTCAACATCCAATTCGAACAACGTATATGCCTTCAACAACTGGTTCACCGTATGTACACGCTCAGATTTGGCGGCATAATTTTGCACCATCTGATCCTTTTTCTCTAATTTTTCCTCTTCTGTCAGGTTCATCTTATCGATCTCTGCCAATTCAGAACCCACATCCGGCAATATAAAGAAATTCGGATCTTCTCCCGCGGCCGTAATCGTATCATGTCCCTTATCCGTCAAATCGATAGAGTTCTGTTTCTCATCGATCACGAAGTAAAGTTCATCCGTAATCTCCGGCATACGACGGTTATTCTCCTGCATATAAATATTTTCGGTTTTCACCAAGGTTGCCTTGTTTCCTTGTTCACTCAAGAACTTGATCAATGGCTTATATTTAGGTAATCCTTTATATGCTCTCAACAACAATATAGCTCCCTGTTCCTCTTGTTTCCGATCACCGCTAGCCAACAACGCTTTAGCCTCCGTGAAAATCCGGGCAACTAACTCACGCTGCATACGCACCAACTTCTCCACACGGGGTTTGTATTCGTCAAACATTTGAATATCTCCCTTCGGAACCGGACCGGAAATAATCAACGGGGTACGGGCATCGTCAATCAACACGGAGTCAACCTCATCGACAATCGCGTAATGATGCTTGCGTTGTACCAAATCTTCCGGGTGAATCGCCATGTTATCCCTCAAATAGTCAAAACCGAATTCATTATTCGTTCCGAAAGTAATATCTGCTTGATAAGCCTTCCGTCTCTCCGGGGAGTTCGGCTCCGTCTTGTCAATACAATCAACAGACAACCCGTGAAACATGTAAAGAGGTCCCATCCACTCGGAGTCACGTTTTGCCAAGTAATCATTGACCGTAACCACGTGTACCCCCCGACCTGTCAAGGCATTCAAGAATACAGGCAAGGTAGCCACCAACGTTTTACCCTCACCGGTAGCCATCTCGGCAATCTTACCTTGGTGTAACACGGAACCACCTATCAACTGCACATCATAGTGAACCATATCCCAAGTTACCTCGTTACCTCCGGCCAACCAAGAGTTGAAGTAAACGGCATCCTCACCGTCAATCTCCACGAAATCTTTCGTTACAGCCAAATCACGATCAAAATCGTTAGCTTTCACGACAATCTCGTTGTTCTCCTTGAAACGTCTCGCCGTATCTTTCATCACGGCAAAAGCTAAAGGTAATATCTCGTTTAAAACATCTTCTAGCTTCGTGTTAATCTGTTCTTCCAGCTTATCAATCCGGTTATAAATCTCCTCTCTTTCTTCGATCGAAGGTTTTTCATTCTCTACTTTTGCTTTCAAAGAGGCAATTTCATCCTCTTCTACCTTCACGTGGGCATGAATCTTTGCTTTCAGATCAGCCGAAATTTTTCTCAACTCATCATGACTTACCCCCTTGATCTTTTCCCACTCTGCATTTACTTTGGATGCTATCGGCAATAATTCTTTCAAATCACGGTCAGCCTTGTTACCAAAAAGACTTTTTAATATATCGTTAAATCCCATAGTTTATAATTGAAAATTGAAAATTGAAAATTGAAAATGACCAAGCACAAATTTCCTTTAGTCATTCAATCGTAAATCTAAAATCATAAATCCGAAATCATTCCATTTTCCCGGGAGCCCGGATGGGATTGGCTGCAATTTCCGGTACTTTCCAACCCGGTAAAACAACAGACGAATAAGTTGTATAAACTTTTACAGCATCCACGGTTTCCACATGACTCTGCTTATAGAAATCGCCATAATGAAAATCCTCTACAGACCTTTTCTCGGTAGAAACCGTGATTACCTTTTCGGTAGAAGAAACTAACAAACGATAGCAATCTGTCCTAACGGATACATTCCCCCCACGCACATTTATCGGCAGGGTTGCCACGCATCCGGCGACAACATACAAGGCTGCTATCAAATATTTGTTCATTTCCATACCGCCAAAGATAATGCTTTTCTCCTAACTTTTCAGTTTTTAGTTTTTATCTTTTAATTTTTAGCTCTTAGCTTTTAGTTTTTAGCTTTTATCTTCTATAGCTTTTCCCCAAAAGCCAAATCTCCGGCATCACCAATTCCCGGATCGATATAGCAACTTTCTGTCAGATGCTCATCCAATGCCCCCGTCCAAACCGTTACAGGTTCATCTTTCAAAGCTTCCGTAAGCCTTTCAATACCTTGACGACTGGAAACAATAGCTGCAATATGCGTGTGCGCAGGTCTTCCTCCCTGTTTCAATAACTCATGATAAGCCACCACGATAGAACCTCCCGTGGCCAACATCGGATCCACCAGTAATAACTGTTTCCCCTCCAAACTTGGCGTATAAATCGAGTCGAAACGAATTTCAAAATCGATATGATTTTCCTTGTATTTTCTTCTTGCCGAAATAAAAGCACTCCCGGAACGATCAAAATAGTTTAAAAAGCCTTGATGAAAAGGTAATCCCGCTCGCAACACAGATGCCACCACAACCTCCTCGTCTGCCAATCTGACATCAGCCACGTTTATCGGGGTCTGTACTTGTCGCGTTGAATAACGAAACGTCTTGCTGATCTCGTAAGCCATCACCTCTCCCACTCGCTCCAGATTCCGGCGAAAACGCAACGGATCTTTTTGAATTTCTTTATCTCTAAGTTCTGCTAAAAAACGATTATAAACCGAATCCTCCTTATTAATAATATGTACCATTTAATCTATTCTTTTCTTAAACCTTTCCTATCACACGCACTTATCCCAATCTTAAATCTAAAATTTAAAATCTAAAATTAGTAAATCTCTTTTTATTCTATTTCCTCATACTCCGCATCCTCAATCTCTCCGCCTCCCATCTTCTGTTGTTGTTCTGCCTCCTGCGTCTCCTTACGCAACTGATTAACTTTATAATGATTAATCAAATCCGTTATTCCATAAAATATAGTAACAGCACCGAAAAACTGAATAATACTAGTCTTTGCCTCAAAAGGATTTGCAAAAACAACTAATCCGGCCAACAGAATGATAACCGGATACACGTAACTCAAAGAAGCAATATGCCCGAATTTTCTAGCAGAAGTTAGCATCACCAACTGACCGATACCCGCAACGATCAAAATAACCCCTAACAGGTACATCAACATATTGGTAAAGAAATCAGCCATAGACCACAACAGAATACCCAAAACAATACTCCCGATCCCGTTAAAAGAGGTCAATCCCCTTGCAGAACGTTCATCCTGATCCCGTATGGATACCAGAAAAGAAATAATCCCGGTAACACAAAATACGGCACCGATAATCTTTACCGTGTAATTCAACACTTCTGTCGGCCACAGTACGAGCACAAGACCTAAAACAATCGCTACGATCGATTTTACGACGGTCCTTTTGTAATTTCCGGAAGTATAAATAATCTGCATAACTTCTATTTTTTAATTTATACGAAATTCGTCAACGAAAGTAGTCATTATTTTTGAAAAAATTAAGCCGGACGACTTGTCCGGCTTAATTTTTTATTTAATCAGTTCAACACTTCGCTTCACAAACCTATTCAGAGCCTCACCTTTCAGTAGTCCATTCGCTAACAATGCCAAGTCAATCAGCTGACCAACAACCTTGTTACCTTTTCCATACTCCTCCAGCAACGAGTTCTTCTGCTTGTTCAGATCGGCAATCGTCTTACTGTACTCGCTCTTCCGATCTTTATCCACCTGAGGAATTTCCTCGTCTTTCTTACCCTTATTTAACTCGTCCAGCTCTGCCTGTTTCTTTTCAGTCTCCTTGATCTCGAAATTAATCGGCTCCAACTGGGCGCTCATCTCTTTTTTCTCGTTCTCCAAGATCGTGTTCACCAACTTATGATCCGTGTTCACCACCAAAGTATATTGATCGCCCATTGCCCCGTAAAATCCCATACCCGGATTCATGGCAGCCATCTCTTTCATACGACGCATGAATTCTGAACGCGTCACGATCACCGGATCACCATTCTCTCCCATTGCCTCGAAGTTAACCATAAACATTCCCTCTTCCTTCGGTAACTGGGAAGTGAACACGGCACGTAACTCCTCCTGTTCCTCATGGCTCAAAGCAACCTCTTTCGTCTCTTCCTTCGGGATCAATTTATCGATAACATCCGAATCCACCCGAACAAAACGATGATCTGAATTCTTTTGTTCCAAATGGTTGATAAAGTGTGTATCCAACTGTCCATCCATCAACAACACATCATATCCCTTACCCTTGGCCGTCTCGATATACGTGTACTGCTCTTTCACATCCGTGGCATACAGGAACACCACCTTATTATCTTTATCCGTTTGGTTGGCTTTAATCAAGTTCTCGTATTCTTCATACGTGAAATATTTTCCTTCCGTATTCTTGAACAAGAAGATGCTCTTGGCTCTCTCGGCAAATTTTTCATCCGTCAACATACCATACTGGATGAAAATCTTCAAATCATCCCACTTCTTCTCGTAATCTTCCCGTTTATTCGTGAAAATATCACTCAAACTGTCAGCCACTTTCTTCGTAATATGACTTGAAATCTTCTTCACGTTACGATCGCTCTGTAAATAAGAACGAGACACGTTCAACGGGATATCCGGAGAATCGATCACACCATGCAACAACGTCAAGTATTCCGGCACGATTCCTTCCACGGAATCCGTCACGTACACCTGATTGCTATATAATTGAATCTTGTTCTTCTGAATCTCGAACTTATTATCGATCTTCGGGAAATACAATATACCCGTCAAGTTAAAAGGATAATCCACGTTCAAATGAATATGGAACAACGGATCCTGAGCCATTGGGTACAACTCACGATAGAATTTCTCGTAATCCTCCTCCGTCAGATCGGTCGGTTTACGAGTCCACGCCGGATTCGTGTCATTGATCACGTTATCTTCCGTCGTATCCTTGTATTCCCCATCCTTCCACTCTTTTTTCTTTCCGGAAATAATCTCTATCGGCAAAAACTTGCAATATTTGGTCAGCAACTCGTTCACCTTAGAATCTTCCAAGAAATCTTTCTCTTCCTCGCTGATATACATGATAATATCCGTACCTCTCTCGGCCTTTTCCGTCTCCTCCAAAGTGTATTCCGGATTTCCCTCACATGACCATTTTACAGCCTTCGCCCCCTCTTTATAAGATTTAGTCACGATCTCTACCCGATCACTTACCATGAACGAAGAATAGAAACCTAACCCGAAATGCCCAATAATGGCAGCGGCATTATCCTTATATTTGTTCATAAACTCCTCCGCTCCGGAAAAAGCGATCTGGTTGATATACTTCTCCACTTCCTCCTCCGTCATACCGATACCATTATCCGATACCGTCAGCGTCCCTGCCGCTTTGTCAGCCTTCACCCTTACCTTCAACTCACCAAGTTCACCTTTAAACTCCCCGTTCGAAACCAATACTTTCATTTTCTGTGAAGCATCCACCGCATTCGAAACAATCTCTCTCAAAAAGATCTCGTGATCCGAGTATAAAAATTTCTTGATAATTGGGAACAAATTCCCCGTTGAAACTCCAATCTTTCCTGTTGACATAACTCTATATTTTTAATTTAATTATACTTCAAATTTTACGACAACTAAATGACAATAGTTATGCCAAACCCAAATTCCTGCCGATTTGACAGCCGCACCTTCACCTACAACAACTTTTTCATTATACAAAAATACCCCGAACTTTCATCCGGGGTACTATCTCTTTTTCAATCATGAAATCCTTACATCATTTCACGATTTTCATCAACGTCAAAAATATAATCTTAAAATACTCTTTCAAACATCGATTATCTATATACTTCATGTTATATCGTATCTTATCCGGCATGATCTGCTCCACGTAAGCCCGGTCCGGATCACGTGCCTGTCCCAAAATGGTATTTTCATCCGCATACTCGATAGAAGCATAATCTGTTATACCCGGAGCAACAGCCAACACTTTACGCTGCTCAACAGTATACATATCCACGTACTTTCTTACCTCCGGCCTTGGTCCCACCAAACTCATCTCCCCTCGTACCACGTTCAGCAACTGCGGTAACTCGTCCAGTTTATACTTTCTCAGGAAATACCCGACCCGTGTTACCCGTGAATCCTTTGCCCCTACGGTTATCAATCCCTTCTTATCCGCCCCACTCGCCATAGACCGAAACTTAAACAATCGGAAATCCTTACCATCCCGCCCCACTCGCACCTGCCGATAAAACACACCTCCCCGACTATCC
>OIXA01002775.1_pt1 | contig 19470 bp, 23 predicted proteins | sample 1587721 | NCBI WGS metagenome assembly OIXA01 (sample SAMEA3888900, study PRJEB22519) | human gut metagenome | biome: human gut; feature: human-associated habitat; material: faeces | place: Denmark | collected 2013 | reverse complement strand
AAAAAGTTAAAAAATTTTTGCATTTTCCCCTTGTTTCTTCCGTCTACTAGTGTATAGTTTAGGTGTTCCCAAGTTAGGGACTAGCCCACAAGGGCGGAAAGGATAAGAGTATGGCAAAAGTTCATACCTTCAAAAAAGAAGAGATGGTTGCTCTTCTCATCAAAAACAACCAAAATCAACCCAAGGCTAAATATAGCAATGCCGTTTTGCTTGCTATGCTTGACCACGTGTCCGACAATTTCACCGCCAAGGTTGAAGAAACGCGCGGACAATTCGCTTTCAATCGTGGTAGCGCGGTTGAGTGCTTGCTTCGTGCCATCGTCACGGGCGAAATGGACACCGCCAAGGCGCAAGCCAAGGAAGCGGACTTGTTCCTTAATAAGTCAATCCTTGGACTTCCTGCAAGGGCTAAATTAGAGGTTAAGTTCTCTACTTCCTTCGCACCTGCTACCGCTAAAACCTCTAAGGGGAAATACGTGGTAATCATCGGACAGGAAGGCGCCTTCCTAGTGGAAAGCAAAAACCTAGTGACCACGGCCAAGGGCAAAATCAACTTGAATGACCAAAATTCCAAGTATTGCCACCGCTTGAATGAATTGAGCGAGGCTCTAGGTCTCTAATCAAGGGGCACAACGGGAAGGGGCGAAAGCCTCTTCCCAAAACCAAAAGAAAAGGAAAAACTAAAATGAATAAAGAACAACTTAAAAATGCCGTTATCGTCCTCACCGTTTTCGCCACTCAAGGACAAGACTTCGTTTCCTTGAGAGAACTTGATGAAGAGGGCTTCCCTTGGGATTGCATTAGCATCCTAAAAGTGGACACCTACGGGGATTTTGATGAAGAAGATGGACTTGCTTATGGCTTCGATGTCCACGGCTCGCTAGTAAACGGCCTTACTCAACTCGGCTTCGTGCTTCGATAAGATAAGGCTAAACATAAGGAACGGGGAAACCCGTTCTTTTTTTATGGGTCAAAAGTTAAGTAAGATTAACTTTCCGGTGTGATTTTCCCGTCTGGTCAATTTGTTAAGTAAGGTTAACTTTCCGTCTGGTCTAAAAGTTAAGTAAAGTTAACTTTTTCATTTTTCCGTCTGGGGTAAATGTTAACCTTAATTAACATTTTGTTAAGCCGCGTTAACTTTCAAAAAGTTGCATTTTACCCCTTGACAACGCCCTATAAGGGCGTATAATTAGTAGTGTAAGGCAAGGAGGAAAAGCCATGAAGGAAGAAATCAAGCGCCTAGAAAAACGTCGGGCAGACGGAAAACTGACCCACAAGGAACAGGAAAAGTTAACCGCGCTTATCCTGCACTTTATGATGCAATAAGTGGGCAGACGGAAAAGGGGCGCAAGCCCCTTGACCTCTACGCTAGGAAGCGTATAATTAGAGTATAAGGAAGAAAGGAAAAAGACCTATGAAAAAGAAACCTTATCAAGTCAAGACGGGCAACGGGCGCATGACGGTTAGCGCTCGCGTAGACGGAAAAGCGCGTAGCGTGAACGTGCCCTATCCGCTAGTGCTCATCATCGACAAGAAGCCTGTTAAGTTGAACCGCAAGGCCACGATTGACTATTGCCTAGACCGCTTAGTAGGAAATATTTAAAAAAGTTTACGGAAGGGGTTGACAAGACCCCTTCCACCTAGTATAATAATAATGTAAAGGAAAGGAAAAAATTATGAACTCACAACTCTCTCTCGACTATTCCATCATCAACGTTGAAGTTAACGGAAAAATTACTTCCGTTACCATTGAAGATAACACCACGGGTGAAATCTTCACGGGGTGGGCGGCTTGCAACCCTAAAGACAAGTTCCAACTTCCCCTCGGGGTTGCCCTCGCGGAACGTCGTGCCATCCGTAAAATGGCGCTCACTTCCATTGACGACGACATTCACACCCTCGCTTGCTAAAGTCAAGTGAAAAATTCCCGAAAGGGAATTTTTTTCGTAGTCGCTTTTCCGTCTGGTCAAAGTTAACCATGCTTAACTTTCCGTCTGCCTAAAAGTTAACCTTACTTAACTTTTCCGTCTGTCGTAGACGGAATTCCGTCTGGGTGAAAGTTAACCTCACTTAACTTTCCGTCTGGCAAGCCATTCCGTCTGGGTTTCCGTCTGCGCCAAAGTTAACCTTACTTAACAAAAATTCTTTTTCAAAAAGTGTTGTGTTTTTCCGTGAGAAGCGTATAATTAGAGGTGTGGGGAAGAGTTACCACTTAAAAAAAGATTAAAAAATCTTTCAAAAAGTGGTTGCAATCCTCGCTCAAAGTGGTATAATTAAAGAGTGGAAAAGGAGGAACACTAAGAAGCCCACGAAAAAAAGGACGGCGGAAATGAAAAAAGTCCTTGACAAAAAAATCCGCGCATGATATAATTATAACGTTCAAAGGAGGAAATTATGAAACAACTGAACGACACTCAAAAACTCTTCATCGAAACTCTCAAAGCCAACCCAGACGGATTGACCCTCGCGGAAGCGTCCGCGAACGCTGGCACGGAATTTAAATCGGGTTCCGTGAACGCGCTTGTCAACAACCACCACTTGGTGGAAGTTGTCGGCACTAAGGAAATCTTGGTGACCACGAAGCGCAAAGTCAACGTTTACCGCTTGAAGGCGCAACCCACCGAAGTTGAAGGTTTGACCGAACCAGCCAAGGCGGAGTAAGCCAGCGCGGAGGGGTTGAAAAATCAGCCCCTCCAAGGCAGACGGAAAGATAAACAAAGTGCTTGACGGGTAAGCCCCGTGAGCGTATAATAATTAAGTAAACAAAAGGAGAAAACCCCATGCAAAAAAACGTTATCATCTTCGACACCGAAACCATCTCTCTTAATAAGAGTTTCATCTACAATATTGGCTATGTCATCTGCGACCCAGACGGAAAAGTTCTCTTGCAGCGCGATATGGTCATCCGCCAAATCTACGACAATGCGCCCTTGTTCGCTACCGCTTACTACGCGAAGAAGCGCCCGCTCTACACCGCCAAAATGAAGGCCAGACGGACGGTCAAGGTCTCTTGGGGCAAGGCTTGCCAAATCATGGCGAAAGACATTAAGACCTACGGGGTGACAGACGGATATGCCTACAACGGGGGCTTTGATGAAAAGGCCTTCTACTTCACGGGGTTATTCTTCCGCAACAAAACGCGCCCCTTGGATGCCATCGTGACCCATGACATTATGGATTACATTGACCCCATCACCGAGACGGAAGCATACCGCGAGTTTTGCAAGGCGCACAACTTCATGACCGCCCACAAGACACCGCGTCCGCGCAAGACAGCCGAAAGCGTGTTTGCTTACTTGACCCAAAACGGGGAATACAAGGAAGAGCACACCGCCCTTGAAGATAGCAAAATCGAAGCACGGATTTTGTTCAAGGCTTGGGAAATGGGCCAGACGGAAGGGGCTTGATAAAGCCTCTTCCAAGATGTATAATTAAAACGTAAAGATAAGGAGAAAAGAAAATGACCCCAATCAAAAGAAATGTATCCCTCAACTACTACGTGCGCGATGTGCAACAAGAACCAGACGGAATTAGTGTGACCGTTGGACAATCTAACGAAGATGATGACTGCACCGAGGTTTCCGAGTTTTGCCCCTTCGCAAATGGTGATGAACCGCTAAGTGTCGAGCAAGCGCGTTTCATGGCGGAAATGCTCGCGGTTGAAAAACTTATGCAAGTGATGAACCGAGCCTATTACGGGCGCTTGTGTGGTGTTCCTTGCCTAGCGGACGTCGAGCCTATTGTTTCCATGGAACCAGACCTCTATACTGCAACTGAACCGGCCTTCTAGGTCGGTTTTTTCTTTTGTGCAGTTTTCCGTCTGGTCGTCCGTCTGCTCAGACGGATTTTTCCCGTCTGGTAAAAGTTAACACTCGTTAACTTTCCGTCTGATTTTACCATGTCTTTCCCTCTCTGTCAAGAGTTTTTTTCTCATATCCCAAAAATTTTCCCTGTCCGTCTGCCCCGCTAAGGCCGCCGTTTTTTCGCGTTTGTCAAGTATTTTTTCGCATAAGCAGCAGCAATTTTGTGTTCAAAATTATACAGGCCCCGTTTTCGGGGTTTTGTCAAGAGATTTTTTCACATAAGCAGCAGCAAAACGCTACGCCCTTTTCCGGGCTTTGTCAAGTATTATTTTCACAAAAGCAGCAGCAAATACTCAAAACGGTAAACCGTTTCTCGTCGGACGAAATTCTTCTTGCTATACCCAGAGTGTCGGCGTATAATTATCTTATGAGGTGAGGGGAAGAGACCAAGAACCACCACTGCGAAACTTCTTCAAAGTCATCGCAAAAAGTTCTTGCCTAACCCCGACGCTCATGCTATAATATATACATAAGAAAGGTAAGGAGAAACACTTATGACCAAGAACAAGACCCTCAACGAAAAGCAAACTGCCCTCATCAACGCCCTCAAGACCACTACTGATGGTCTCACCCTCGCGGAGGCTTCCGCGATTGCTGGCGTCGAGATTCGCCCCGGCTCTGTCAATCCTCTCGTTGGCAAGTACATCGAGAAGTGCGGCACCAAGGAGATTGTCGTCACCACTAAGCGCACCGTCAACGTCTACCGTCTCAAGGACGGCACTACTGTTGAGGTTGCCGACACTGCCACTGACGCGCAGTAAAAAACTTTTAGGGGCGGGTGAGAAAGTTCTTGCCTAGCCCCTAGGTATATAGTATAATATATATGTAAAAAGTAAGGAGGAATTATGTACGCTATCTATTTAACTCATGTGTGCGACCCCGAGGTTGGGGTGCTTGACACCGACACTTTGGTCGGCACTGCTGAAGATTTGGACGGCGCGCTGAACGCTGGACTTGCTGAAGTCCGCGCGACCACTCCCGGCTACTTACGCGTAATAGGAACTGACCCGCGAGTTGTTGTTGACTACGGCTCCTGGTCGCAGTTCATCCGCATTGTAAATTTAGAGGACTAACGCAAAAAGTTCTTGCCAAGGTCCTAAAAGTCTGGTATAATTATTATATAAGATAAAGGAGGAAATTAAATTATGGGTTTGGATAACGGTATCCGCATCCGCATGAGTAAGGAGTTAGCGGCTCGCGCTCCTATCTGGATGCTTAACTATTTGGATGATGTGGAGACCTTGCCCAACGGCGAGACCGAGGGCGAGATTTGCTACTGGCGCAAGTGCTGGGGCTACCGCGGCCACATCATAGACATCACCGGCAGCGGCTTTAACGACAACGGCGACACCAAGTTAACCTTGGCTGATTGCGAAGCGTTCGTTGAGGACGTCGAGCAATCCTTCAACACCGTTGATGATGACGATGAGATGGAGGCGCCCTTCGTCTTCGATTACGATGGCTACAGCGCGTGCTGGAGTGCTCGCGAGGTCATCGTCAACTACTTACGCATGGCGCACCGCTTACTTGAGGTTTGCCACTGGCTCCGCGACAACGCAAGCCCAGATGACTACGAGATTTACTTCTACGATAGTTATTGATAAAAAACTTTGCGGTGATTGCAAAAAGTTCTTGCTTTCACCGCAATAATTGAGTATAATATATATACAAAGGTTGGGGAAGGAAAACCCCATATCAAACCCGACAACAGCTCCCAACATCAAAGTCCCGATGATTGGCGTATACCGTCGTAAAAACAAAGAAGCAATGGGCACTTACGGTTGGCGGACGTCCAAGGTGAGCGCAGAATAAGAGACATGGTTGAGTAACTCGAAGTGCCATGTCCACCTGTCCATAACAAATACCCGAAGCAAGAGGTGGGGCAGTTACCCACAACTCTTCCCGTCGCGCTGGCCAATGCGCGCAATAAGACATAAGAGGCTGTAGTTCAAGGGCAATACCCAGCGTAAGAACACAATGAGATGGCGCACTAACGCGGCGCTCAGCACTCAAGGCATCCGCTCGAGAAGCGGGGCAGGGGCGACAGAATGCCAAGCCTTGCATAGATTCTCATCGGGGAAGGAAATAACCCCATAAAAACCCACGCTAGCCTATGCTAGGGCGGTGCTATCCGCTAGACCAAAAGCAAGTAGCTTAAAGGGAAAGCGACCGCGGCTATTCTTAGGTACGTACCTGCAATTTGTGCCTAAGTCGGAGCAGGGACTGAGGGCTTAGCTACAGTTAAATGTCGCGGGAGATGGTGGTTCGATTCCACTTTTGGGTTGCAGTAATACCCGAAGTCTGCGGTTGATGGGCGCTAAGTCCTTAATACAGCGCGGTTGACAGGTGGATAGTCCAGAATATAGTCCACCGGTCGCGGTTCTAACCACAAACCGCAGTCCCATGAGACTAGCTCATGAAGTGTTCGTGTCGGTTCACTCTCCAACCGTAAGCGAATGGCGACCTGCTCAGTGGTCGCAAGTATTGTGGTGTACAACGCAATGCGCAGCGCGCTATAGACCGCACGTTTGTAAGATGAGACCGGGGCAGTCAAACGGCTAACTGCACAAATCTTACCGCTAACTACGACACAGTAATTCCTGCGCTTTTGTAGGTTAATCTCTTTGGCGACCCGTGAGACGTGGCAAGTAAACGGGCTACTATTTCTCAGATGAGGGACGAAACGCTGTTGCCTAAATGGTTCTACGGTGCTCCATTCAAAAGCACCGCCGAAAGTTTATTTGTGCCTTTATGCGGCTTTTCCTCCCCGTTTAAAGGCAGAGACAAACCTTCGGGTTTGATACAGAAAGTTCTTGACTTAGCGCCAAGAATCCTGTATAATTATTATATAAGGTTAAGGGATAACCTTCCTTATATCGGCAAATGACTAACATCCCTGGGTATGGAATCGGAACCCCGCCGTTAAGAGAGATTTTTGCGAGCAAAAAGACCCACGCCTATAGTGTCCTCTATAGGTAGGCCCTCAGCACGGCTTTAAACGGCTGGCATGATAAACTTAGCGGCGTGATGAACCGCTCAGTTCTCCTTTCCGTCCTAGGGCGAGACTTTAAACCGCCCTTTTATGGCCGTCCCTAGCGGGGTAGTGCCGGGTGCAATTCCTGGCGTGGTCTCTGGCCCGTAAGCGGTAAGGGCACAGGCAAACCGTAGAAACGGATAGCTCGCCGCATGGACGGATAACCATTCAAACCTCGATGACCGCGCAACCCTAACGTTCAGCCAAACGTTTCCGCACGTGAAGTTTAACGTGAGGGCGGAACAGCGGGTCAAGGCACAGACTGGGAAGAGCCTCTAATCTTCAACAGTGCGGTTGGCAACTCCACTTAGATAAGTTGCACAGGCACGGTAGCGCCCCTGGAGAAGTGCGCTCGCAGCAGTTGCTCGCCGTCAATGAGTAGCCGGGGCCTAAGCGTCAGCGTCCGTAAAACACCGCTTCCAGTTTGCATTGGAGTTATGCGAGTACTGGTAAATAAACGAATTAACCTCGGGGTTAGCAGTCCGCGCTGCTACGGTGGTCACGATATAACCCGCTGCCCTACGTCAAGTGGACCGTTCAAGAACATCGTGATAAAGTTCTGACCCGCGCACCAGAGGGTATTATAATGTCGATGCCCAGATTGCATTCAGTGTCCTTTGCTGGTTAACTTAACTATGGCTACACTGCTACAGCCAGTGCGTAGGTTGCGCTGGACCTATTGTGTGTGGACGGACCTAACACTCCGGAAGTGGTGCTCCTGATTATGTGCACTGGTTGGTTGCCTTGACGTGCAGTCATAAAGACCCGCTACAACGGCGATACGCTAGGGTAAAGGCCTTTACCTAGGTTGAGAATGTCAAACCGGCCCTTGGTGGTTCTGATGGCGGAACATCACGACTCATAGCTTTATTTCCTTTCAAGAGAGTATAACTGAAGCAAAGGAAGCTTGGACTCGACTTCGGTCGGGTCCTTTTTTTATATCTTGTTTAATAACCGCGCTTTTCCGTCTGGTATTATACCATTTTTTTCTTATAAGTCAAGAGATTTTTTCACTAAAGCAGCAAATTTTTTATCTAAAACCTATTAAAAACTATAGTAAAAGGTAAAATTTCTTGCGCTTTTGCGGCATTTTTCCCTTGACAACCGTGCATTTTTGCCGCAAAAAGCCAAGTTAAAGCCTGGTTCAACGTGAAAACAGATGCAATAAAGACAATTTCGCCCTGAAATTTTGTGAAAACCTGGAGAAATTCTATAAAATCTAGCGTAATTTTATCTTCTGGAATTACGTTCAGCCGCAGCAAAAAGTTCTTGTATTACCGTCAGTTATCTGCTATAATATTCTTGTAAAAGTTAAGGAGGAAAACTTACCATGAAGAACCGCATTAAAATTAAGGCGCACGATAACCGCAACGAGCCGCACTTTGACCACTTGCGCAACTATCACCCCACTACCATAACTGAGAGCCGCAAGTTCCGCAAGCCTAAGCACAAGAAGAACTGGATGGACGAAGCAGATGAGTAAAATGACACTGTGAAAACTCTTGACAACCTAGAATTTCGCCGCAGTTCTTTTTCTTGCATCTGCCCTCCTCCCTGAAGGGGAGGGGGTGGGCGAAGCCCGGGGAGGGGTAGACAATACGAGCCTGGCTCAACGTAATTCTTAGGTTCAACTTAATCGTCCCGGTCACTCACGCGTGAGTTCACCAGATGCAATAACTCAATCCTTCGCTAACGCTCAGTCGCGGCCACACCTCAAGTTTCTTGCGCATCTCTTAAAAAACTTCTTGCATCATCCCCAGTTACCGCGTATAATTATTATATAAGGATAGGAGGAAAGAAGAAAATCAATTAACTAACTAAACCTACTACCCGGTTTGAACTCTAGCGCAAGTTCAACAAAATTCAGCAAGATGTCTAAAATGTCGCCGCAGCAACTTAGTACTGGGTGCCAAAATTACACGTGAAGAAATAAGTCATTAAATTAAAAATATATATAATGTAGAACGTAAAGTTCACTGAAACTCCGTGTAATTTTCATCACCAAGTATCAAAATTGCTTATTTGTGAACGTAAAAACTTCTTGCTAAATCGCCAATTACGCGCTATACTTATTATATAGAAAGGAAAAAGAGAAATGCTGACCCAATCCAATCAAAAGGTCTTTGACCGCAACGTCGAACTTTCAACCAACTGTAATGGTTCTTGGCAGGCCTTAATCAAACTGACTAAAGGACCTACCCTTTCGTTCGCTGCAAGTCCAAGACTAAAGACCAACGTTGCAAAAGCGGAAGCAAAAGACGGTCTCCAAAAATTGGTCTCACGTATGCTAGCGGAACATCCTGAGTGGTCACTTTAATCAAAAGTCGTTCTATTTTTATTGCTTTGAAAGGAAAAATTTAAATGTCTGAAGAAATCAAAACTCGTAAACCTGCAACCTTCGTTGCTAATGATGCTGACCGTGAAATCGCGGCCTTCATCGAAAAAGCTGGACGTCCTGTTCTTGCTTCTGAACTCGTTGAAGCTGGAATCATCAAGTCTCCTCTTGCTATGACTCACGCCGTCAATGTCGGTCTCATCAAAAAGGCTGGCAAAGTCGAAAAGACTCTCGTCAAAACCAAACCCATGAGCGCTTGGATTTTCAAATCTGAAGACCGTGCGACTTTGAAGAGTGGCAAACCTGCTGAATACACTGAAATCGCTGATATGGTTATTAAGTTTGCTAAAGAAAGCGGCAAACCCTTCACCATCGCAAGCATCAACGAAGCTCTTAATGCTGACGTCAAGGCTGGCACGCTCACTGGCTTAGTCAAACGTGGTAACCTCGCAAAGGCTGACAACGTTGACGTTGAATACGAAGAAGTTAAAGAGTACGAGACCTACGTTCTAGCGTAAGTTGAATAACTTCATTAAAGAGGTCGCGAAAGCGGCCCCTTTAGTGTAGTCAGGCGCACGATTTGCGGCTTGCCGTAGCCGGCACGCAATTCTTAGGCTCAATTATAAATCTTTTAGACCAATCGCTTTATGGCATTGGTCTTTTTGTCGTAGTTAAATTTTAAAAATTTTAAAAATTTTTTCATGTTTTTGAATTTTTTGTACTTTTGTAGATATTTTAGCGCCCTTATAAATAGTGGATCGTAAAATGCGCTTCTCCCTCACGGTCGAGTTCCATCATAATATAAGACGGTTTTCTTCCCGGCTGTCTCGGATAGGACAGACTTCCCGGATTGATAACGGTAAGTTCCTTATCGTATTCGATCAATGGTCTGTGCGTATGCCCAAACATCACAATATCCATGCCACGGCTATAGGCTTCTTTGCGCAGTGTGTCCAGTCCCGCACTGACATAGTAATAATGTCCATGTGTGAGCAGCACCTTGTATTTTCCGATCCGTATCTCCTTTTCTTTGTCCAACATGGAGAAAAAATCATTATTTCCCGATACGATCTCTAATGGACAGCCTGCCATGTCTGCTATGTAATCCTCATATCCCTCAGCATCGCCAAGATGGATCAGCAGATCCGGTGTACCTGCCTGCTCTAACGCCCTTGCAAGATTTCTATGATGTTTGTGGGTATCGCTTACAACCATAATTTTTTTCATACGCTAAAATCCTTTTTTCTTTAATTCCTCTTTTACTGCACGCAGCGCCTTTCCACGGTGGCTCAACTCATTCTTCTGCTCCATCGACAACTCTGCCGTAGAACAGCCGTATTCCTCTACATAAAAAATCGGGTCATAGCCAAATCCGTTCTTACCTACCGGTTTCTCTCCAATGTAGCCTTCAATCGTGCCTCTCGTTGTAAGGACTTCTTTATTTGGAAGAACTGCTGCGATTGCACAGACAAACCGTGCGGTACGTTTTTCCTTCTCTACGCCCTTTAAACGCTCCAATAAATTGGCATTTTTTACTTCATAAGGCGTATCCTCACCCATATAGCGGGCAGAATAAATACCCGGCTCCTTGTTCAGATAATCGATTTCTAATCCGGAATCATCTGCTAAGACGATTTCGTCTGTATATTTTGCGATTTCTTTTGCCTTGATCATGGCATTTTCTTCAAACGTCTTTCCATCCTCGATAATGTCTGCCTCAATTCCGGCTTCTTTCATCGACAGGATCTCCATGTTCATGTCCTGCAAAATTTCTCTGATCTCTTTCATCTTTCCGGCATTTCCGGTTGCAAAAATAATCTTGTTCATTTCTAGTATCCTTCCTCAAAAGCCCGCAGGATCGCCTGATAAATGCCTTCTGCCACTTTCTTTTGATAATCATTTGAATTTAATTTTGTCAGTTCTTCTTCATTTGTCATAAATCCCACTTCGATGAGTGCGACCGGTACTGCTGCCGTTCGGATGATAAAAATATCATTTCCTGCCACCAGACCTTTATCGACACTGCCACAGGATTTCGTTACCTCTTCTAAACAGATCTGCGCAAAATCCTTAGAATCTTTATCGGGTTTCTTCTCATCGTACATGACCTGTGTTCCCTGTACCTTAGAGAGTCCCGGTCCTGTCGTGGAATTGTTATGAACGCTGATAAACAGATCCGCATCCGCTTTGTTTGCAAGGTCTACCCTGCTGTCAAAGGACGGATTGCTGTCATCTACTCTTGTATAGTATACACCGATTTTTTTATTTTGTTCTAATAGTTTCTTCAATTCTAACACTATAGCCAGATCAATATCCTTCTCACAGATTCCCTGCTTGATGGCTCCCGGCTTGCTCCCGCCGTGTCCCGCATCGATTACTACTACTTTATCATAGATTTCATGCGGTGACAAAAAATCCAGATAGAGATATTTTCCTACACAGGTCTTTTCCGTCTCAAACACCTGGTTTAAGACAATCTCTATGACTGCCTTTCCGCCTGCATAATCCATGAACACATCACTGATATTTTTACTGCTGCCGACTAAAGGTTTCTCATACAAAAATTCCTGCTCATCGGTCGGAATGATCAGATCCACGGTCTGCGAATTATAATTCTGACGCACCTCTACCTGACTTGCATCACAGCCTGCCGGAAGTTCTACCCGAAGCTGCTGTGGGAAGTTCGCCTTCACATCGGTATTAATGGCACTGATCCCTGAATTTTCACTTTTTGTCAGTATAAATTGCTCTAACTGTTCCATTCCAAAAGACAGCCTCGTATCATGCAGTTTTGGCAGATAGTAAAAAGATGCACATGCCACAATTGCTAACGCCACACAAAAGCAGGCTGATATCTTCAGTATTTTTTCCTGCATCACACGCCTACTTTCCTGCATATGCCTTGATACAGAGATTACATGACTGTGTATCCTCGGCACTTTCCCATGTTCTTCCATCCGGGCTGATATATCCCTCGCCATCGCTTAAATCCACTTTCGCAGTGGTGGCATCTGCCGCATATTCAATGGCAAGCGGATGTACGGCATCCGGTGTATTTACAAAGATCACGATTGCAAATTTTTCACCCGGTTCCACCTTGATTTCCTTATCAAACCGTATCGTATAGTAGCCCGCATTGTCTAATTTTCCCTGTGCTACCCTTTCCTTTTTTTCAAAAGAAGAGGTATCTTTAAAATCTTTTACTACATAAACCTGATACGTTGTGTCCTTGCCGACTGCATAAAATCCTGCTGCACGCAATTTTTCATTTTTCCGGGCAGTAAACACATTCGCCCCATAGACCGATTCTTTATTATAACCAATCTGACCTACCCAGCCGCACATATCTGACTGGTAGATGCTGTCGTAATTCTTCGTACTCTCAACGCCGGTATACACGACATTATGTACACCGATATTCGTATCATAATAAGAAATATAAAATACTCCGTTATCGCCAAAACCTCCGCCCCAGCTATTCTGACAGATAAATGCTCCGTCTCCTTCGATTGCCGTTGAAAAATTCTCCTTGGAATAATTATCATCCCATCCAATGATGACAACATCATGGTTTGGTTTTTCCGTTCCGATATAGCAATATGCATTCTTGCTGCTGTTATAAAATTCCGACTGGCTCTGTGAACTGCGAAGTGCACTGTAGATCGAAGTCTGGACACCGCCATACTTAAATACGGCTTCCTTGATCTTTTCAAAATCTTTTCCTTCGATCACCTGCATTTCCTGCACATGCTTCACCGGTTTTAATCCGTCCGGTGATTCTCCATCTCCATATGGATCATCCGCTTCATAGACCGGTCCCTGCCATGCAGTCAGGTATGCCATTCCCATCGTATACTCTCCGCCGTCGTTCTGTGCCTGTGCAAAGCTGTTTTTTAACGTCATATGGTCTACAGAAAACTGCACGGATTCCTCCGGCAAAAGAGCGGTCTCTAACGCACTGACAGACGCTGATGCCCAGCAGGTACCAAGACTGCCCTGATTCTTGACTGTTGTTGCACGACCCTTCTCCCGCAGATCATACTTGCTTGGATAAATAGAAGTTGCTCCCGAAACATCTGCTGCGGACGCCGTATTCTTCTCAATATCCCAGGAATAGTCATAGGATAGCGATTTAGAAAGTTTAGAAGCAGAGACATAATAATTGTCGTTCTTTTTCGTAAGCTGCTTGTCCTCTAGTGAAAAATCTGCACTTTCCTCATGTTTTTCTACCACCAGCTTTTCTTTGTCATACAGACCTGCACTACAGTTAAAGCTGTCTCTGACCAGTGAAACCGGGATCATAATATCCAATTTCTGATTCATGTAAATATCATAATCCTCATTGCTATAGATACGGTTGTCCACGACTAAAGACAGCGGATTTTCATTGACACTTTCCGCAATCAGAGGATTCCAGACCTTTGGCTCCATCTGTGCGCCACGAAAAGTCTCTACCTGTTCCGATCCGTTCCTGTTAAATTTTAAAGCAACCACCAAAAGCAAAATGATGGTCAGACAGATATAACGTTTTGAATACTTCAATGTGACTCCTCATTATTTCTTCTCTTTGGCGGCTTCGGACCTAAAAATTGATAAAAATACGTCTTTAACATTCCGTTGTAAATTTTCCGGTTCTTATCCGCTTTTCTTCCAATGTACTGCTGTGCCTGCTCATAACTCGTAATCAGATACATCGACCATGCATCCAGTCCACGATACATCTCTCCAATCTGTCGGTAAAGCTCCGGCAGATTTTCCTTTTCCTCTAACCTCTCTCCATAAGGCGGGTTAGAAATAATAAAACCATACTTTTTCGGATGATGCATGTCTGCCACTGCTCTCTGCTGAAAATGAATCAGATGATCCACTCCGGCTCTTTTCGCATTCTCTCTTGCAGCTTTTACTACATCTGCATCAATGTCATACCCCTGAATATCCACCTTAATATCCGTATGTATCATATCATTTGCCTCTTCAATGACATCATACCACAACTGTCTTGGAATCAGGTTTGTCCACTGTTCGGAAATAAATTCCCGGTTCAGTCCGGGAGCAATATTGGCTGCCATCATTGCCGCTTCAATCGGAAATGTTCCACTACCGCAAAACGGGTCAACCAGAATACGGTCTGCATGCCATGGGGTTAACATAATAAGTGCTGCTGCCAAAGTTTCGGTAATCGGAGCTTTACTTGTCATCTTACGGTATCCTCTCTTGTGCAGGGATTCTCCGGTCGTATCGATCGTTACCGTAACCTCATCCTTCATTAAAAAAATCCTTACAGGATAGGATGCTCCGTCTTCCGGAAACCAGGTAAGATCATATTCACGTTTCATCCTCTCTACCATTGCCTTTTTTACAATCGATTGAATGTCGGAAGGTGAAAACAACTTACTCTTAATCGAAGTTGCCTTGGTTACCCAGAATTTTCCATCCTTTGGAATATAGTTTTCCCATGGAAGTGCCTTAATTCCTTCAAAAAGTTCATCAAATGTGGTGGCACGGAATCTTCCTACCTCTAAAAGTACACGTTCTGCCGTCCGCAGGAAAATATTTGCACGGCAGATACCCTCTGCATCTGCTGCAAAGGTGACCCTGCCGTCTTCCACCTTTGTAATCTCATATCCTAAATCATAAATTTCTCTTTTACATACTGCCTCAAGTCCAAAATGACAAGGCGCTGTTAATTGGTAATTCTGCATCTTTCTTCTCTTTCTAATAAATCTCATGAAACTACTATTATACTATCTGTTCCTTTTTCTACTGTCAATCATTTTTCACACCTAATCCAGATTTCGCTCCTGTACGGCACGGATTCCTCCGATCAATGTACAGACAGAGTATCCGTCCTTCAAAAGTTGTTTTGCCGCCATCATGCTAAGACTTCCTCTTTCACAGTAAAGAACATAGGTCTTACTTTTATCCAATCGCTTTTCCCACTGCTCCATATCATCATATGGAAGGTTTTTTGCTCCCGGTATATGATAAAGAAGATACTCTTCTCTTTCCCTGATATCGATCCATATCACATCTTCCCGTGCCTGATACTTTGGAATATCCCTGACTCCGATTGTCCTGATCTCTTCCTGTGACATCTGTTGTCTCCCCCTCCCTGGATTTTGAACTGATTATTTGATACCTGATACTGTTAACCATTCCTGTGACATTTTTATATAGAAAAACAGATTACAAAAGTTACTTTGTAATCTGTTCTTACTATATACTATTCCGCTTTCAACGATTGGTGTCAAACGGTTCTAGTAGCAGTTATTTGCATCCTTAGTAGAATCTGTGGATTTGTTCTTAGATGCATTGCTTGCTTTAGACTTTGCACTATTTGTGCTGTTTTTAGAAGTTGCATCATTGCTTGTCTGAGCATTTGTTGCATTGTTTGCTTTGTTCTGAGAATTTTTTGCCATGATTTTTCCCTCCTTTTCATTGCACAAATAGTATCTCTGAATTTCGTACAATTATTCACATATGTACATTGTTTTTGAAATTTTTTTATATTACAATGTAGGTTATAAAAGCTTTTATGCTTTTATAGTTATACCCCTTATTAATTATTTATACTCCCCTCATAGAAAGAACCGATGGTTTTCCATCGGTTCTTTCTTCATCTAAAACTTCCATTATAAGTCTAAAAATACTGAATTAGAAATTCTTACATACTATTATTTTTTAATATTACACATGAAAAATATTACATTTCGTAATAAACCTACTACATTTCATAAAATTCTTTGTTTACGATCATTTCCTCGGTCAGTTCACCGCCAGCCTTCCGGTATTTGTCCTCAAAAAGAGCCACATGACGTTTTTCCCTGCCAATAATGATATCGTACTTCTGGATCATCTCCTGGTACATCGGGCTTACCTTCAGACTGTCCCTGATCTCTTTGACAAACGGACAATAACGGAAGAGGATTCCTCTCGCTACCCGGTTCATTCTAAAGCTGCCTTTTGCTTCATATTTAATCCATACCTGATAATCCTTTACAAAGACTTCACGATAATTATTTTTAGCTTTCCAGAGCGCATTCTTTAATTTTTCTTTTGCCTCCGGTGAAAGGTCGTGATTCTTTTTGTAATACTGAACATAATCATAGTATTCTGAGGTCAATGACATTTCACGGATATCATTCCAACGTGCGCCCTGCTCCTTACGGCACATCTCCCACCGGAATCTTCCGGCAGTCTCTAACATCAACTCATCCAGATTTCCGGCAGTCATAACCGGGAATAAAAATCTTGCAGATGTATCGCGTCTTCCTCCTGCTGTTTCCTGCCACATCATCGCCTTTGTACCGGCATTTGGCATCAGGATCACATCCGGAAGTACTTCTTTTTTCAAAAATTCTCTTGTAATGTCATGTGCCGGATCTGAGAATGTTGTATCACGGTAAAAAATAGAGAAATCCACACTGCGGATCTTATCTAAGGCTTCATTGATCCGTGCGGCTGTCACCAGCATCGTTTCTACACTATTTACAATATCATATTCACATAAAATCGGAATAAATGTAGAAATCTTACCATAAACTGCTCTGTTAGAAGAGGTAAACATATTCTCAATCTCATACTCTACCTTCTTCCACTGGTCATCTTTCCACTCTTCCTGTTCCTTCTTTGTAATCGTTCCGTTCCGACGCAGATCTGCTAAGTACGCCGGATAATCCAGATCAAACTCATTTTTAGAAGGCTCATTTTTTCCTATATAAATACTCTGCAGCCACTCATACATTGTATATACATGTTCGGAATTGCACTCGGAAAGTCTTTCTGCTACCGCATACAACTGCTCCGTATATTCCTCCCCTAACAGACCACTGTCCATAAATCCGAAATCAAAAAACATTCTTAAGATCGGAGAAATTGCCTGTTCCTGCAATGCCCGTTTGATCGCTGCCTTATAAACTTCATAATATACCGCTGCAATGGATCTTCTGAGTTTTCGCACATGGTCATCTGTAGAATAAATATCCGGAAGATCAAGATATGTAGCAATCTGCTTACGGATTTCTTCAATCTTTTCCGCATCATAAGAAGCATATTCTAAAATGTAAGCAAGCGGATCTGACACTGCCTCCGGTGAAATTCCGAGTTCTGCCTGTGCTGCCTCTGCCGCATTTTCTTCTGCTTCTGTTTCCGGTTCTATCTCTTCTTCCGGGATCGCAGTAAAATCATAGCCTTCATATTCTATGAATCTCTCACGCACAAATTTTTCATCATACAACTCTGACACATGGATAAACTCCATCAGTTTTTCCATACGCTGCTGAATATCGGATGTATCTGCACCCTTTCTTGTCGCCCGTATCTCTAAATCAAAATAGAGTTGGAACAGATCATCACCGCCCTCTTCTAAAAGAATATCCTGCCAGTAATGCAGATAGTCGCGGACTCCTTCCATTTTTGCAAGCACTTCATTGATCACCTTGCCTGCATAGAGCATCGTTCCGATTCCAACTGCAAAATCCGTGCCTAAAAAAGCATTGACACTCTGCATATCTTTTCCTGCTAATGCCTGAAAATATCCCTGTTTCCACTCTTCTAATATATAACTCTGCTCTAATGGAACCAAATGCTCCATACTCATCAACTGTTTTTCTGTTAAATCATACTTACTGCACAGATACTTATAATCTCTGTACATTCCAACTCCCATAGAATAGAGTTTTTTCGCTAATTCGGTTCTTTTACCATAATAATTCAGTACCGTGTTCGCCTGCTTCACTGCCGCCATCGGAAATACCGTTGCATACTTTGGCTGTTCCGCAAAAAGTTTTTCTAAATCTGCAACCTGTTTATATGGGTATTCCATCAACACCGTATCCTCTGCAGCAATATAATCACAGCAATATCTCTGTTTTTCACAGGCAGCAATTCCAATGATGGTCCCCGTATCCAATGGAATTACTTCATCCCCTACGATCATATTTACACGCCCCTGCAAGATGATCTCTAACTTTTCCTGTGCATCATCCTTATGGATAAGATGTTTTCCTTTTTCTATCCTAACCATGCTCATCGCTTTCCCTTCTCAATTTCGTACAACACTTTTCTGACTATTTTCATTATATCTGAATCTTTTCTGTCTTACAAGCAAAATATCTGTATAGATTTTTATTTGTTTCTATAAATATCTATGCGAATTTCTATTTGCCGCTATAACCTTATAAAAAAATCGCTACGATCGGTATCGTTACTACTGATAGTAGTGTGCTTAAGACCGTTCCGATCGTTGCACTATCGTCTTCTGCACCATATTCCTGTGCAATCAGGGTGATAATACTTCCGATCGGTACCGCACACTCAATGACAAACACCTTATACACTCCTGCATCCACCGGAAGCTGCTTACAGATCAATGCGGCTCCGATCGGGATCAGCAGCATCTTGATTGCCAAAAATACATACATTTTCAAATTGGAAAACAACTTTGAAAGCTCCATCTGTCCCACGGAAATCCCGATAAGGATCATAGACAACGGAATACAGGTATTTCCCATATAATCTAAAAACGTCTCTACCGGTGCCGGGATGTCCAGTCCGCATAAGAAGATCAAAATTGCTATGACACAGCCAACCACTCCCGGATTCAAAATCCTTTTAATTGGAAAGAAGACGCTTGTCCCACCTTCGTCCACATTGCTTTTAATCGCCAGATAAATTCCATAAGTGTATAAAAGTACATTATAAACCAGTGTATAAAATGCAATATATAACACATATTCTCTTCCTAATAAGGCAGTTACAATCGGAATCCCTACAAATCCGATATTAGAAAACAGCATCATCATTTGATAAAAATTCTTCTGTGGCTTTTTTAAACGCAATAAAAATGCCACTACAAATCCCATCAAAAACAACAACACAAAATATACGATCACAAAGACCATATTTTGTCCGACATTCATCGTCGATTTTTCAAAATCATATCCACTGATACTATATATAAGAAGCAATGGGTTAAAAATATTGACTACCATTTTAGAAAGAGCTTTCTGTCCTTTCACATCTATCCAGTTTTTCTTCCATAAAAATACTCCAATTGCTATCATGGAAAATAATACAAGCATTTGCTGCAACACAATGACTGCACTCATTTTTTAACCTCCATCTGTAATCTATGACATAAAAAATCCAAAAGCATTATCGCAATACTTTTGGATTCTTTTGCAACGTGCGTGAGAGGATTCGAACCCCCGACACCTTGGTCCGTAGCCAAGTGCTCT
>OIXA01002741.1_pt1 | contig 19661 bp, 8 predicted proteins | sample 1587721 | NCBI WGS metagenome assembly OIXA01 (sample SAMEA3888900, study PRJEB22519) | human gut metagenome | biome: human gut; feature: human-associated habitat; material: faeces | place: Denmark | collected 2013 | reverse complement strand
AATGTTCAATTAATGGAAATTAATGTTCAATTAATGGAAATTAATGTTTAAAAAAATGCGCGAAGCGCAAAATTATTTTTTCGTTGTTTTATGCACATGAAAAGCTGCCATCCAAGCTTGTAACCATCTTATAAAGCGTCTGCTTTTTACATACAAAAGTTCAATAAAAGATTGTCCCTATTGTCTCTATTGTCTTTAAAATTTCCCGTCCAAAAGCCACATTGTCTTTATAACCGGCAAAGCGTTACCTCGTGAGAGAGAACTTGAGGCTAAGTCCAAAGTCGCGAGTGGTCGTCGGATAGCTGCTTGACGTAAGCAGCGGTGTGTTCGTCTGTCGGTCATAATAGAAGCTCATGGTGAGCAGACGCGAGAACGAATAGTCGGCAGAGAACGACAGCTTGAAGGCTGTGTTGCCACTGCTTGCCGCCGACGTCATGGATGCGATGTCACGGCTTATGGCTGCCTGCTTGCGATAGCTGAGGTCAAGACGAAGCTTCAGGTCACTGTTATAGCCCGATGAGCTACGGTTGTTTCGCGATGAGCTGTTCTGCTTCTGCTGCGCATCGTTCTGTCCGTTACCGCTTTTCCTGCCCGCTTTCACCTTACGCACCTTCGGTCCGAAGGGATTGAAGTTGCTGATGGTGTAGCCCATGCCCAGCACCCAGTCGTGTGATGACGACTCGTTGATCTGCACACTCGTCATGCTGAGGTTCAGCGTGCGTATGGTCTTATACTCGAGCTTGCACGTCAGGTTGTTCTGTAACGTGACGTCGATGCCAAGCAGCGGCGAGAACGACTCGTTGATGCTCACCGTCGAGACGTTATACATTGACGACGGAACAGGCATGCCCGTGGTGGCGTCTGAGATGAAGCCAAGGCCGGGACCCATAAGCTCCATGAAGGTGCTGTACGACTGGTATGCACCCACGGCATAGATGCTCTTGTAAGAGTGGTTGATGTTTACGCTCTTGAACATGTCGCGGAACCAAGGAAGCTTTGACAGTCCGCTGTAACGCACCGTCCAGTTGGGCAACATGCGCGACAATGTGGGGAAGATGTTCAGACTGTTGCCTCCCGACGAGGTGTAGGCTGCGAGGAAGGCAGGCACCATGACATCGGCCGAATATAAGCCCACGCCACCGTTGGCAGCATCGAAGGGCTGTCCTGCGAGCGCCGAGCCTTGCGGATAGGTAGCGCCGACATAACGTTGCTCCACGCGCTGACGGAAGCTTTCCAAGCTGTTGCAGAAGCGTTCGAACGATGCCGAATGGTAGCCGTGTTCGGCGTCGCCCATGCCCTCAAAGGCGCTGCGCAGCGAGAGGGTGGTCATGGAGAACGTGCCGCTCTGCGTTGTGGGCGACCCTTCATACATATATTGCACGCTGCGCGCCGTTGTCTGTGTGCGGGCGGCATTGAGGTCGATCTTCAGGTTGCGCACAGGCTCAAGGGTCATGCGCACCTGCAAGTCCTCTGTCTTGTTGGTAGAGGCAGGGGTGGCGATAGAGTCGCTGAGCAACAGCCATCCGCGGTCACGCGCCTTGTCCACATACGAGTCGCCTGTAAGGCCAAAGGCAAAGTCGAGGCCTGGCGCCCACGCACCCTGGTTGCGCTTCTGCCCGAAGGCATCGCCCACGCTGGGCATGAATCCAGGCAGCGACATTGAATATTGGTTCGAATAAGACAGACTCACGTTGCGCACCATCATCAGCGTGCGCGCAATGGTCTGCATGGTCTTGTACCAGCCCTTGTTGTCGAGCGGCTCCTTGGGCGTCACCGTGATCTTCAGTTTCAGCGCCGAGTCGAGACGGCTCTTTATGCCTATGGTGTTGTTGTCGATCTTACGATATTTCAGCTGGAACGGCTTGCCGTCTTCGGTCTTTGCAGAAACGATAAGACGCTTGCTGTTCTTGCCGTGTTTGATCTTCATAAGGGTGTCGGGCAACAGCGTGATCTCCTTCTCAAAGCCCTTCTTGTTCTTTGGAAGCTTAGCCTTCTGCTTGTCAAGGTCTGCACCCTGCCGTCCGTTGCGTTTAGACAACGAGTTCTTGTCCTTGGCATCTTTGGCATCTTTCTTGTTCTTCGCATTCTTCTTGTTGCGGGTGCTCGACGGCTCTTTCTTGAACCTGTCGTTTGCCTTCTTCAGGAACGGCACATGGTTATAGAGCTTCTCCATGTTGAAGGTGCCGTTAAGACGGATCTGACGGTTGTTGCTGATGGTGTTGCCCAGCGACGTGCCGTCTTCTAGGTCGGAGCCACGCATCCAGTTGTAGGTGGCGGTGTATTGAGCGTCGGCGTTCACCCAGTCGAAGACGGGTATGAGGTTGAGCGGCAACTGGTAGGAAGCCGTGAACGTCTGGTTATAGTCGAGCGGCGTTCCGAAATGCTTGATGCTCGTCCACACCGAGTCTTTCCATGCCTTATACTGGTCGGCATAGAGGTCCTTGTTCACCGGCGTATAGGGTTCCTCTATTTCCGCGTGCGTGGCGCTCTGGAAGTTCATGTGCAGGTTCTTCGTGAGGTCCCAGCGTAACGAGAACTCACGGTTCCACAGAAACTGCTGACTGAACGTGAGCGGCAGTTGTGAGCCGCCGAGGTCTTGCATGTCGCGCTCCTGTAGCTCATAGTAGCTGCGTGAAATCTCTGAGTTGAAGCCCACGTTCTGCGGCAGCCAGTTGAAGCCGAAGCGTCGCGGCAGATCGAGCCACTTGCTCTTGTTCTTAATCTTCTTGAAAGGCTCAAGAGGCTTGTAGACAGGCACCCACGAATAGTTGAGCGAGCCCTGCCAGTTGTCTTCCTTCTCATAGACCGTGGTCTCGCCAGACGAGTAGCGGTGGCTGTGGCTGTAGCTGAACGAGAAGTTGGCGGGGTCATAAGGCATGGGGTGACGCTTCGTGGCTATGCCCACACGCACACCCGACAGCGAGAAGTTGGTGTTGGTGGTCTTCGTCACGGCGATGCTCTTTATCGAGTCGCGCTCATGCTTGTCGCTTGCTGCATCGAGGGCGTCCTTGAGCAGCATGTCGGTGTCGAGCGGGTTGTAGCGTGGAGAGGTCTCTTCTTTCGTCACACTATAATAAAGAGGTATAGAGACCTTCGCCTTGTCGGGGAAGAACTTGCCCAGCTCGAAGTTGGTCGTCAGACTATAGGTCTTGTAGTCGTCGGTGGAGCGTGCTGCCACACCGTCCTCCAAGCCGCCAAAGCCGTCGCTCACATACTTGCCTGTGAGGTTGACCGTACCGAAGTCGGAGAGCTGCATGTTGAGGTTGCCCGATGCAGCCCAACCGCCCGAGTTGTTATAGTCTCTCAGGCGCAGCTCGTTCACCCACACCTCACCGCTCTTGGCGTCGGAAGACAGGTTGCGCACACCAACGACCATGGTCTTGACCTCGCCGAGCGTGGGGTTACCCATGACCGTCACCTTGTTGTTGGGTTTGTCTTCATCGTAGGCCGAATAGGGGCGGCTGTAAGAGGCTGTGCCGGCGGCCTTGGCCTTGTTGCGGGCCTTCTTCACAGCCGTGAAGAGCGACAGGGGCACGTCGAGCATGTTCTCCTCGGGCCACACCAAGCGACGGTCGGAGGGCGAGTTCATGCCATAGTTCGACTTCCACGGCGTGAGCGACAGCGGAATTTCATACTCATAATAGTTGCTCTTATAGTCGGAGCCGAGGCGTATGAACACCGCCAGCTGGTTGTCTTGCAGATTGGTGGTGTTGGGGTCGAGCGAGTTGGCATGCACAAACATCTGCATGCGCTTATACTGCCGGAGGTCGAGGGTGGTGTTCTTGTACACAGCCTTCGACTCGCCGTGACCGAGGTTTTCGACGTTCATAGACAACGCCTGCTCGTTGCTCTCTACAAGCTGGGGCTGCGAGGGGTCCTGTGCTCTGCTGATGCCGGGAGGCAACACATAATTGACGGGCGACTTGTCGTTGTTCTCCTCAATGTTGACAGCACCCATCGTCATCTTGCCCTGCTGTGGAGCCGTGGCATCGAGCGTCTGGTTATACATGCGCCACTTGCCATAGACGAGGTCGAAGTTGCCAAAGCGCAGAACGATGGGCTTCTTGAAGCCTGCGAGGAACATACGCATGAAACGTATGGATGTGAAATCGCTGATGCCGCCCACACGCTGCTCATAGTCGTTCAGGGGTATGCGGAACTGGTACCATGTGACATGGTCGGTCTCGCCGTTTCTCAACTTTGGCGACACCTCGCGCTTGTCGACGATGTAGTTTTGACCCACAACGAGGTCCTCGGGACGAATGGAGATGCGATACTGATAGTATTTCTCATATTCGTTGAGCGTGTAGTCTTGGTTTATGTCCTCCACATCGGGGGTGGTCTTGTAAGAGGTGTCGTAGCCCTCGGTGCGACTGTCGTTGTCGGGCGAGTTGCCTTGCGGGTTATTGATATACTTGTAACGCAGCAAGATGGGTGCCTCCATGCGGTCGAGGTCGGAGCCACGGAAATAGTGGTAGTTGTCGCCAGCGGGGTCTGCCCATATTGAGTCGTAGGCGGCCTTGCTGATCTTGCCCTCAATGGTCTTCAGGAAGGTCTGATAGGTCTCGAAGGTCTGCTCCTCCTGGTCGTTCAGTCCGTTGAAGCCCACATCTTGCAAGGCACGCGCTCCCTTGGCCGACGCGAACGAATAGGTCACGGTGGCCTGTGTGGGGATCTTGCCCCATTGTGTCTTTACGAAACTGTTGGAGCCGTCGACGGGCATTCCGCTCTCATAGAATTTCTTTCCGTCGCGCAGAATGTCTTCGCTCACCTCGCCGAGGTTAAGATAGAAATCGCCGCCAAAGTCGCTGGCGTTGCCGTCGCGCCGACTGTAGATGAAGGGGTCAAGCATCCAAAACTCCACATATTCTATATTGGCTGCCTCAAAGTCGTTGGTGTCGAGCTTGCGCATCATGCCGCCCCAATGGTTCTCGGGGTTGTTGAGCGTTCCGTCATAGGCAAGATCCGTGCTGAAGTTGTAAGGACCGCGCTCTGACGGATAGAAAGCGAGGTTGAGCACGCTGAGCATCGATGTTGCTCCGCTGTAGCTGTTCTGGTTGCGTTTCGGGAACAGCTCACGCACAGGCACCTCACGCACATAATGGTTTGACAGTTGGTTAAGGTCACTCTTTATGTGGGATGGGGTGAGCGACGAGGAACGACGCGTGAAGAGCGGGTCGATGGTGTACCAAGCCAGGCGGGCACGGTTGTAGCCGCTGGCGAGAGAGGTCTTGTCCTTGCTCTCGGGGAACATGGTCGGCACGCTTGAGATGATCCATGATGTGGGGGTGCTCACGTCGATGGTGTTCTTTGTGTCTTCAAAGTCGTCAATGTAAGAGGCGTTATCCTGCGTGCCGTGGCTCTGTCCTGCCAAGAGCTGCGCAAACTCGCCCGAGAACGAGATGTTTGAGGGTTGCGTGAGATGGAGGAACGGTATCTTGTCGAGCATGTTGGTGACCCACTGGCTCTCCTTCTTCCAGTTCATGTTAACGCCCCACAACGTGTTGTTGAGCGGCTCGCTGCCCATGTTCACCTTTGTGGTGAGGGCTTGCTCCGAGAGGTGCTGTATGGTTCCCGACATCTGGAAGTTTTTCGAGAAGTCGTACTCCCAGTTCATTCCGAACATGGTCTTGCGCTGCTGACCGTAGTCGCTGTTGCTCTCCAACGACACGTTGACAGACGTGCCCGCATCGATGATGCTCTGGTTGAGGATGGTCACCTCGCCAGCGCTATAGTCGACAGAATAGTCGGAGTTTTCGGTGAGCTTCACGCCACCTGCCGTAACGACCACCGAGCCTTGCGGCACATTGTATGCGCCGAGCGAGATGATGTTGGCTGCCGTGCCTTTAAACTGTCCCGACAGCATGTACTTGTCTTTCTCTGCTATCTGCTTGGCAACGGTCTTGGTCGAGTCGTAAAGCTCGGTGAACGCATATTTCTCTGCCTTGTCGGCAGGCACGCCACGGCTCACGAGAAAACTGTATATTCCTTTTCCGAACGGCTCTGCCTGCGGGAAGAACACGCGACCGTTGGACACGGTGTAGCCCTCGACAAAGTCGAAATAGCCGTTAGGGTGAGGTTTGTTGTTGTTGTCGAGACGGTCGGCACCGAGGGCCCTGATAATCGGCTGGTCCTTGGTCTGTGGCTCAGGCAGGTAAGAGAGGTACACGCCTGCCGTGTCGCTCTGAAACTTGACGTCAAGGCGGAACTTCTCTTTCTCCACCTGTGAAGAGAGATAGTAGACGTTCTTCATCATCAGTCGCCAGTTGCCCTGAGAAGGGTTGTTGCTGGTGTTCTTCAACGCCTTGACGAAGAGAGCCTGTGACACGTCCGTCACATCGCTCGCAAACTCGCCCACCTGGAAGGTCTGTCCGCCATAAGTGTACTCGTAAGCCACGGCAAGCACCTGGTCGGTCTGCAACGAGGTCTTCAACGAGATGTAGCCGAGGGCGGTGTTGACGCTATACTCGGAAGAGTTGAGCAGACGGGCGCTCGACAGCTTCTCATAGTCGCTGCCGCCAGCAAAGGAGCCGATACCGTCGAGCACGGTCGATGTCTGGTCGATGTCGCGTGCAGCACCATACTGCTCCACCATGGTCTGATATTCGGTGTTGGCGGCGTTGGCAGGCACCTGCAAGCCTGTGGTCTGCCACATGTGGTTATGTACAAGCGTGTTCTCGCCCAGGTCGGTAAGGGCTATGATGGAACGTGTGTTGCTGGTTGTGGCTGTCTTGTTCGTGACCCACACCTCAACGCGGTTAATCTTTATGCCTGTGGTGAGGTTGGGGAGCGACCGCATGCCGGCATCATATTTCTCACGGAAATATTGTGAGAGGAAGAAGTGGCGGTTTTCTTCATAGTTGGCAGCGTCGATCTCGAAGGGCGTGAACTGTGTGCCGCCCTTTGTCGACACGCTCTTGGTTGTCGACTTCTTCTGCGAGGCAACGAGCTGGAGCTTCAGCTTGCCAAACTGCAGGTCGGTGCGCAAGCCAAAGAGTGAGGACGCACCCTTGACCAACGACGAGTTGCTGGGAAACGACACGTTGCCGGCCTCAACGAGCTTTATGATCTCGTCTTCCTTGCCGTCATACTTGAGCTTGAGGTTCTGTGAGTCGAAATCGAAGGTGGCGTCGGTGTTGTAGTTAAGGTTCATGTTGACCTTGTCGCCAACCTTTCCGTTGACGTTGAGGTTTATCTTCTCGTCAAAGTCGATATTGGTTGTCTTGCGGTTTCTGATGGGCAGCGACGGGTTGTCGATGTTCTTCATCGTGGCGCCAAACTTCAGTTCTGCTGTTCCCTGGGTCTTTATGCGCACGCCGCCGGGGCCGAAGATCTTTTCGGCGGGACCGAGGTCGAAATGCATGTCGGTAAAGTCGAATTGCTCCTTGCCCTTAGCCTTGTAAATCTCGTCGTTCTTTGAACGGAAATAGCTCTGCATGGCCTTGCGCTCGCTCCATTTTCTATACTCCTCGGGCGTCATCATGACAGGGGCGTTGATGTAAGAGTCGCCTATCTTGGAACCAATGATGTAGCGGTTGATGGTGTCGTTATAGACCACCTCCTGCTTAAGGTTGTCGGGACGGCGCAGGTCGGCAGCGCCCTGGTTGAGGTCGCTGAGGGTGATGGGCATGGTGCGTTGTATTTTCCAACGCGGATGGAGCAACGAGTCGGGAATGGTGTCTTCGTTCTCTATGATGGGCTGCGCCAAGATGCTGTCCTTGGAAGGAAGGTTCTTCTGTGCCCCACCCTGTCGCTGCGCTTCACCCTGTCGCTGGTTTACGCCATTGCGCTGCACGCCCTGCTGGCGTTGAGCGCGGCGTGTGCGGTCGTCCTGACGAAAAGGCACAGCAAAGGCATAGCTCGCCACGATGGCAACGAGCAGACATGTTATTATTGAAAGAAAAAGATTCCTTTGCTTCATTCAGTTTCTTATATTTCTTTATGCGCTACTTTATGCGCTTCAACGCTTCCTTGACAACCTGCTCCACGGGCATGGCGGCGTTCTCTTCAAGCAACGCCTTGACAACCTTGGCTGAGGGTGCCGGCGAGAAACCAAGCATGGTGAGAGCAGACACTGCCTCATCCATGACCTCGTTGTTCACAGCCACGGTGCTGCCACCCTCGCCCACGGTAACCTCTTGAGCGATGCCGAGAACCACAACTTTGTCCTTAAGGTCGACAATAATGCGCTGGGCGGTCTTCAGACCGATGCCTTTAACGCCCTTAAGCAGCCGTTCGTTGCCAGAGGCAATGGCGTTGCTGAGGTCAGCGGGCGATGCTGCCGAAAGGATCATGCGGGCTGTGTTGGCACCCACGCCCGACACGCTGATAAGCAGACGGTAGAGGTCGCGTTCTTGCTTGGAGGCAAAGCCAAAGAAGGTGTAGCTGTCGTCGCGTCCACCTGTAACAAGCGACTCATGGACAAAGAGTTTCACATCTTTCTTGCCTTGTATGGCGGTGTAGGTGTTAAGCGATATGTTGAGGGCGTAACCCACGCCTGCCGCCTCGATAACGGCCTGTGCCGGTGTCAGTTCGGCAAGTTCGCCTTTGATATAATCAATCATGCTTTTGTTCTGTAATCAATGTTCAACATGTTAAGCGGCAATTTCTTCTTCAGGTCTTTCTCTTGCCTGAAGACATGCGGTTTCTTGACATCTGTTTTTGAAGAAACCGCAATATACCTTTAAAATAACGCTCAACGCCCTTGTTTTAGTATATTTCAGATATAAAAAAATATGCTTCAATGCATCACGCACTAAAGCATAAAGAAACGAATTTGCTTGTGTCTTCATGGTATACACACTGCCTAAAATATGTAGGATAGATAATTTAAATAAATTTTTTATTGTAAAAAACCACCCAGACTATGCAAAAACTGAGAAAACATAGCCATGGGTGGTCTGTTATAAACGTCTTGTGTAAAAACTTTACTCTATTTTTTTAATAGCCACAAAACTACGAATTGAAAGGATATATCTCTTTTAAAGCTGTTTACTTCTTAAGAACCTTGATTGCCTTGCCATTCTTAACGACGATGTTAACGCCCTGCTTCATCTGGTCTGTGCGCACACCGTTGAGCTGATATACAGCGTCAGCACCAAGCTCGTCGGCTGTTACACCGTTGATGCCTGTAACTTCGCCCTTGGTCAACTTGATGGCAAAATCGGCACCCAGAAACTCGGTAGCTTTCTTCGAGCCGTCAGGCTGAACAATATTGGCAGAGGTGCGCACATTGGTGAACAGTATTTCAGAGCCGTCCACAAAGGTGTCGTCGGCCACTATCTGGAACGAGCCAAGCTCGCCCTCAGTAGCAGAGAAGGAAGCGTCCTTCATGAAGTTTTTAACCATGATGATGTACACGCCATCGGTGTAGTAGGCGTTGTGGTTGGGGCAAATGGCACCAACTGCGGCAGATTTGTCGACAAACTTCACGCCTTTGGGCAAGGTCACGATGAAAGAGGCAGCCGTAAGCACAGTCTTATCGAAAGCTACATTGAAAGTAACCGTCTGCGGTGTGCCTACCGTTAAAGCAGCGGTGGCACCCTTTACCGTAACCTCGTCAGCTGTACTAGCAGTCTTGCCTGTCACGAGGTCGGCCTTTACAAGCCCAGTGCCGTTCTGGCGCACCTGAACCTTTGTAAGTTCAATCTGTTTTGTTCCGGTATAGTCGGCAGCAACGTTCACGTCGAACGTGAACACATCACCCTCGCCGGCTACCACTTCACCCATGCCAATGAAGGAGCCTACCTGTGCATCCTTCCTAAGGCAACTGAACTCCATCTTGTCCATGGCACGGCCTGCTGCCTTGTTGGCAAAAGCTTTTGCATTGCCTTCCTCTTCCACGAACGACAAACCCTCGGGCAGGGCTATGCGGGCCTGTACATAATCTACAGCACTGCTGTTTTTCAGACCTACAGCTATGGTAGCCTTTTGTCCTGGCTTGAGGAACGTCACCGTTTTGAGAGAGAGCTCCTGCGCCATTGCGCCCACACTTGCCACCATCATGACAGCCAGCGCTAAAAGGCATCTATATAGTTTTGTATGTTTCATAATTTTAAATCGTAAAAAAAATTGATGTTGGTATCTACAAATCAGCCAAGAGTACGGCCTTGCCGATAGTGGCAGACCGTATCTCTTGAAAAGATTTATGAAAATTACTCGGCTATAAGCTCGAGGTAACGGTTTACGAAGTCCATGAATGCGTTCACATCGCCAGTCTTCTTCGACTCGTCAAGCTTCTGCATAACGTCGTCGCCGTCTATCTCGCCGTCGCCGTTAATGTCCAAGTTGCCGCCTTCCTGTTGCTTTTGGGCATCCTCAGCAGCCTTCTTGAGGTCAGCGCGTACTGCCTCAAGAACACCCTTAATGGTGTTGGGGAAGGTGGTGCCAAGCTTAAGATCGTCGGCATAGTTGTCCTCAATGTCCTTCTTCTGTGCATCCAATACCGTCTGTGCCTTGTCGATGGCAGCGTCGCCTATGGCCTTGGCATCGTCGCGGTAGTCGGCTATCTGTGCCTTAAGGTTGGTTATGTCGGCCTCCACGTTAGCCACAAGTTTGTTGGCATCGGCCAAAGCCTGTTCGTTGGCTTGGTAATCCTTATAGCGGGTCACCATATCGTAGCCCTTGTCAAAATCTGCGAACGTCTTAGTGCCGTCAAGCTTGGAGGCAGAAAGAGCCTTGCTCTCAAGCACTGACGAGAATTCAGAAATGACACCACTTATCTCGTTGAGCTTGCTGCTTACAAACTTCTTGGCATCCTCTTCCTTCGCGCCCGTAGCAGCCATATAATCCTTCACATAAGTTGCCTCCTTGGCCTTGGCTGCGGTGTACTTCACCTTACGGCTTGAAACGCCCTCATAAAGACCTGTGTAAGCAGTGAGGTTAGTGTTTACCTCTGCCACAGCACCCTGTATTTTGGACAGGTAGTCAGTAGTAAGCTTGCCAATATTGTCGGCCATGGTCTTGGCGTTGTAGTACTCGGTAGCCTTGTTCGTGGCATCAACAAGATAATTTTCGCCTACGCCATTGTTATCTGCCTTGTTAAGAATGCCCTGATAGCGCTTGTCGAAAGCGTTGTAGGCGTCGTTGCTCATCTTAGAGTTGTTCAAACCATGGTTAAGGCTTTCCTTCAGATGGTTATAGATGTTATTAGCATCATTTACGGTCATGGTCTTGTCAGTGCCGGCATCGTTGAGGAAGAACTGGTAGGCCCTGTCGTTAGCCTTGTTGATGGCGTCCTCAAGCTGGGTGTTTATAAGGGTCTCTATGTCGGAAATGATGGTGGAATAATCGTCACCGGCCTTGTTTTTGCCTGTGAAGCGGTACTTGTTGTCGTTGGGGTCGAACTCTACGTCATCCACGCCTTCCATCACGTCGTCCAGCTTTTTCACGTCGCTGTTGATGTCATTCTTAGCCATGTCCAGCTTGTTCACAATGTCGAAGAGATCTCGTTGGCGTGCCTCAAGATACGTCACCATGTCGCGGTCGGCAAAGTCGGCAGTCTTCCACTTCTCTATGCCGTCAGTCACCTTGGTGTTGTAGTTGGCACGCACGGCATCTATCTTGTCGGTGAGCACCTTAGCTGCTGCTACGTTGTTGTCATGCACCTCCGTCTTCTGTGCGCTCAAGGTATTGGTCCACAGACCCTTCTCGCCGGTAGTGGGATCACCCAAGATGGCCTTATTTATGGCCTCAATTTTGTCGGCAATTGTGGTATAACCAACAACCACCTCCTCGTACTGCCTCTCATTAATGGTATTCTTGTAACCGTTAAGGTTGGCCTGCAGCTTTGAGAACTCTTTTTGGTAGATTTTCTGCGTTTCTTTCTCGTTTTGGTATTTGGCGGCTATCTTGTAGCTGTAGGTGTCAATATTGTCCTGTGCAGTCTTGACCAGCTCGTTGAGTGCTTCCACGGCCTGATTGACAAAGATTGTCTTAAACTGATCGAAACGTGTCTCGGCACTTGTGCACTTGTCTACAAGCATGGTGTTGAGCTGTGCCTGCGTGTAGAGACGGCGGTTGTCGGTCTTGGCAACAAAATCGTTTATCTCCTTCACGTCCTCAGTCCACGAATCATAGCCCTCGGGCTTTGTGAAGATAGTGTTACCCTTTGCATCCTTGGCCTTCAGCACATCGTCAAGCTTTGTTACGTTGTCAGACAGGTCACTGAATCTATTGGTCTTTACATAGTCTCTCTCAACTATGGCACGAGCTATCATGTTGTCTACCTGATTTTTCAGCCTGCTGTACTCTGCTGTGTAGTCGGTAGCATTCCAGTTGATATTGGGGAATTGGGAGAGCAGCTCCATGGCGTTGTTCTTTATGGCATCGCGGTCCTTCTCTATGTTCTGAAGCTCGCTCTCACACCATTCGGCCTTGGGCTTGGTCACGTCGGCATAGCCGTTCTTTTTCAGCTCGTATATATATCTAGTACGTTTGTTCTCGTAGCGGTCGCTACCATACCACGTGCCTGTATCTGTGTTTCTCGCTTCCTTTATGCGACCGTTAAGGCCAGCACACAAGGTCTGCGTAACCTCATTGTACTTATTCTCGGCTTTAGAAGCATCGGTCACGATACCGTTTACGTTTTCCTTTATTTTATTAAGCTCAAAATCCAGTTCATCCAACCATTCCCGCGACACTTCATTAGCGCCCTTGCGCGTGGCCAGGTCGGCCTCCAGCGCGGCCACCTTTTTAGCCTCTGTGTTTATCTGTGCCTTTATGGTTGTGTAGAAGCCCTCAAACGACAGTTCTTTGCCGTCTTTCATGTTGTTGGGATCCGTCTTCGTTGAGTAGTCTGATATTTTTGCTACAGCCTCGTTTACAGAACCCTTACCCACGGTCTTTATCTGCTCAAGAGCCTTGCGGTAGTTGTCCGACTCTACATAGATTGCAGTAACGGCAGTCTGCTCGCCCATCTTAAGGGTTACCTGTCCACCGGCAGTAGCCTTGAACGATATCTTGCCGTCCTTCAGCTCTGTATTCAGATCTGTACCGCCTACATTCACGGTAAGATTCTTGCCGTTCACGGTAAGCTGAACCTCATCTCCTGCATCTACCTTGAAAGAGAAGGTATTGTCCACAAAATACAGGCCATTGCAGCCATTGACCATGTTGTCGTTTGAGGCATCCGTTGTGAAATCGGCCGGTATGCTCCAGTCAAAATCATTAGCAACAGCACCGGTTACAGCCGACATTGCTGCCATCAAAGTCAAGATTTTCTTCATAATCTTTTGTTTTTTGTTATTGTTATGTTTTATTTTTTCAGATTTCAAGAGCCAACTAACAGCCCGTAGTTTTCGTTACAGTCATATATCCACATCAATTCGCTCTTTCTATCCTTCACTCTGCAAATTTCGATATTTTTTCACAACCGCAAACACTTATTAAATGCCTATTTCCCGAACGCTTGGGGTTTTTGCACGAGTTGTCACAAAGTTTGCACCGAGTGGTTTAACGCCCTAACTATCAGTTAACAAAGGCAAAAAGAGCACATTTTAACCTTACATCAAGCCGTTTTGCCGCTCATTCGTGTAAAAATCCCTATGGTTCGTGAAAATTAACAGTCGCATTGTTTGCAAACTCTAAAAAAAATATTAAATTTACACCTTGTTAAGACTTTCATGGGATGGTTCAAGACTTTTTATAGCAAGCTAAGGGTTACAACGGGTAAGAAAAACCTATAAACAATAAAAAAACCGAATTCAAAAAAAAAAAAAAAAAACCAAATTAAAAAAAAAAAAAAAAAAAATAGTAGAACAGAAGAATAGAAAAAGTGGAAAGAACCACTCTATAAATTATTAACGAGACTTTTTCTCTTCGCAATCAACGGCGCGTCACAGCGACGGGGCTCTTGAAACGGAGAGGTTATCAACCCAAAAAAAACAAAACTTATGATGCTAAAACTATTTAAACGTGACGAATCGTTCGGAGCTATGCTTGAGGACGTACTTTATTTTAAGGCAGAAGGCCATTACACCAACGTGTTTTTCACACGAGACAGTAAGATGCTTCTGCCTTACGGACTGTCACAGCTAGACAACGAAATATGGAAACTTGACAACGGAACCTGCTTTGTGAAGGTGGGACGTAGCCACATCGTCAACCTGAAGAAGGTTGTGTATGCGTGTATTACGAAAGAAAGCTTCACCTTAATGGACCAGAACGGCAACTTTACCAATATCGTGGTGTCGCGAGCTGCGATAAAACAGCTAATCAAAGCTCTGAAAGACGGAAAAGCAAGCAAAGAGGAAAAAGTGACAGCGACAACAACGACAACGGACCGAAACAGAAGGAAGGCTCGGAAACCGCCAATATTAATAATGTAGGCACACAGAACGATGAAAGCAAAAACATAGAAGACCCTGACGAGGACAAAAAGGACAAGAATCTTTGCCCCAAGAAGAATCGTGGGGGGGGGGGAAAAATGACCTTTTCTTCTAAGAAAACGAATAACAAGCCTCTGTAAAAGAAGTTTCGTATATTTATAAGGTACACGAAATTTCTTTTTTACTTTTACTAAACTTTCGCATATAGATAACGGATATTAATCTCAAACAAGCGTCGCCGCGCTCGACTTTGTCGCTTGCCAGAGCGGCGCCGAAGGCGACGCTTGCTTGAGATAATAAGTGACGTAGATAGCAATCGTAAATGCCTATGTTACGGGGCGTAAGTGACGTAGATAGGCTTCGTTTCTTTGATAGATAGCCGAAGAAGAGCCACATACGAAAAAAAATAAAAGTTTTTTAAGCACTATTTTCAACCGTTTAAGCACGAAATAGCGACGTTTAAGCACAAATAAACGCAAAAAGCGGGTAAACGGCGTTTGCACAGGTTTGCACAACAAAAATATTTTTTGTAATTTTGAAGCATTAAAGCTGCGTTAATCATAAAACGCGACACAACTAAACATAACCACCTGTTAAGGCAAAGCAAAAAAACAAATGGCAAACATAGACACCACACAAAGCGCTCTTCCAGCAGGCACCGTTCTGAAGGGAGGCAACGCCAGCTACACGCTGCTGAAGACTCTGGGACAAGGGTCGTTCGGCATAACCTACCTTGCCAAAAACATTGTGGGCGAGGACGAGGTGGAGCAGCTGTTCTGCATAAAGGAGTTTTTTATGCGCGACATCAATGGACGCGAAAACACATCCGTGACAAGCAGTAACCGCGAGGGCATGTTCGACTATTACAAGCGTAAGTTTGAACAGGAGAGCGATCACCTCAGCAAGCTGCGCCACAAGAACATTGTGATGGTCGTTGACGCCTTCCGCGCCAACAGCACATCCTATTATGTCATGCAATATATCGACGGACAGAGCCTTGACAGCCTTATCGCGGCAAAAGGACGGCTGTCTACTGACGAGACGGTGGGCATAACAAGACAGGTTGGCTCTGCCCTAAGCTGCATGCACTCGATGGGCATGCTTCACCTCGATGTGAAGCCTGCAAACGTGATGATGGCAGACGAGAAGACCGCCATTCTTATCGACTTCGGCCTGTCGAAGCAGTATGACCAAAACGGACAGCCTGAGAGCAGCACAACCGTTGGGTCTGGAACGCCTGGCTATGCGCCTATAGAACAGGCCAACCACCGCGAAGGCAAAGATTTTCCGGTGCAGATGGACGTCTACGCCCTCGGTGCCACGATGCTGAAAATGCTTACAGGGCAAAGACCACCAGAGGCTTCCGACATTCTGAACTTCGGGTTTCCGAAGAAGGAATTGCTTGCCGTTGGTGTGACCTCATCCGTTGCGATGGTTGTGGAAAAGGCGATGGCTCCGCAACAAAACAAACGCTATAAGACGGTTAACGACTTTCTCAAGGCCCTCGACATAGCCACAAACGAGGAGACCGATGTCAAGCAAGACAGCACCGTTGTGGACAGACCAGCACAAGACGACGAAGAAAAAAGTGGGGATGGATCATTAGGGATGACCGTCGTGAAATGGTTTGCAGGGTTGTGCGTGCTGATAACAGTTACGTCAATACCCGATTACGTCCTGTGCAACAATCTTGGACGCCACGGCAGACAAGAACTTATGGAAACATTTTTCTACTTTATGTTTAAAGGAGAGACTTCTTATGATTGGATGGTTAATGTCATCACAGGACGGTGCGACTCTTTCGGATATCTGTTAGGTCTCATCTTGTCCACCATCGGAGTGTCTATTGCTGGCTTTGTAATGAACAAGCGTTGGAACCGCACGTTTGGCGAAACGCTGTGGCACGACCGTATATGGATTGTTGCCATAAGCCTCGGCATAAACACCATTGCATCATTGGTTGTTTCACGAAATCAAGAATTTGCGATCATGTGGGCTGTCTTCTTACAAGCTTCGTTCTGTGCCCTCGGCACACTCGCATTCATGAAAAAGAAGGACATTTAACAGTTGCAAGAGACAAAACATAACTTAAATGGCCCATTTCATACAATATCCAAACAATCAATGCTGTAGGAGACGTTTTTTTCTTAATTTTGTAGATGCTAAAGCGAATTGAATAAGTAAAAGCAAATTAACAAAAAACAAGAAGATTATGAGATATTGTCCAAACTGCGGAAACCCCATACCCGACGACGCACGCTTCTGCGGACGTTGCGGAAGCGACCTGCAGCCGTTACAAGGCGGCCAACGCACACAACGAAGCAACAACAACGGCAACCATGCCCAAGGCAGAGGCCAGAGCGCCGCCAGCTCGTTTGTGGACCATCTTAACGAGTATGTGGGCAACGACAGGCCTGCCGACCTCAACTGGCGCATGCTCTTCACCGATGTGTTTAAGAGCCACACCGTGGAGGAGGCCGAAGACATCTTTATATGCGGCACACACGCCACCACGCCACCACCGCAACTGGTGTCGAAAGAGTGGCCGAGACCATGGCTCTACAGCCGCGTGTTCCTCATGTTCACAGCAGCCTTTGCCCTCTTGTGGCTCTGCTGCAACCTCTTCGGCAACCCTAACGCCCTACCCGGCATGATTGTGGTTGGCTCATTCACCGTGCCTCTCTCAACGATGATCATGTTCATGGAGGTCAACGCATGGCGCAACATCAGCCTGTATAAGGTCATACAGACCTTCCTTGTGGGAGGATGTGCCTCGCTGGTGGCAACGCTGATGCTCTTCTCCATAGTGGGCAGCCACGAGCTAAACCTCATAGGTGCCATCGTGACGGGCATTGTGGAGGAAGCAGGCAAGGCCGTCATCGTGTTCTGGTTCCTCAGCAAGATGAAACGTCTGAGCATTCTCGTCGGACTGCTCATAGGCGCAAGCGTGGGAGCGGGCTTCGCCGCTTTCGAGTCGGCAGGCTATGCCTTGCAACCTGTGCTCGCCTTCTTCCAAAACTCGGGCTATTATGCCGCCTATGGCAGACAGCTCGATGCCTCAATGATGATGGATGCGATAAACCAAAGCATCATCATTCGCGGTTTCCTCGCGCCCGGCGGACATGTCACCTGGGCAGCAATATCGGGAGCAGCCTTGGTCATAGCAGGCAAGGCCTTGCGACGTTTCGACACGTCGCTCTTAACAGACAAGAGGTTCCTGCGTCTGTTCATCATACCTGTCATTCTTCATGCCGCATGGGACTCACCAATGTCTAACATCGGCAGCAGCATATATCTCGTTCCGATAGCTCTCACCGTCATCGTGTGGATTGTGGTGATGATTCTCATTAACATGGGATTGGCTGAGGTTGAACGGGTGACAAAAAGACAATAGGACATTGCCTTGTCTATAGTAAAAAAAAATGAAAACCAATTATGAAGGAACAGCCTTCTCATAGTTTACCGATTATGAAGAATAAGAACAAAAAAAGCAGGGAAGAAGAATGAAGAAAAGACAAAGAGGAGAGTAAGAAGAAAAAACGAAACGACAATCAACAGTTATGAACAGCAACACGACATCAAGCCTCGCACCTGGAACCATACTCCACGGCGAGGTTTACAACTATAAGATAACAAAGGTGCTCGGTCGAGGCTCATACGGCATAACCTACCTTGCGGAGACGGTAAACAGCAACGAGGCCACATGTCTGGTTGCCATCAAAGAGCTATTTATAAGAGAGGCTTGCACTCGCACAGGCACAATGGTGAACACAGGCAACGCAGGAACCGATTTTGCCTACTTTAAACAGAAATTTGAGAAAGAAGCACTTCACATAAAGACACTCAACCATCCTAACATTGTGAGAAGCGCAGAGACGTTCAAGGCCAACAACACGGTCTATTTTGTTATGGAATTCATTAACGGCGAAAGTCTCTCTAACCGCATCGCCCGACTGGGACGTCTATCCGAAAGCGAAGCTCTCAACATAACTCGACAGATAGGTGCCGCACTAAGACACATGCACGCTCACAACATGTTGCACCTGGACGTGAAGCCCGATAACATAATGATGAGAGGCAACGAGGCGGTGCTTGTTGATTTCGGACTGTCTAAGCAGTATGACCGCAACGGCAAGGCCATGACCATGACGCTCATAACATCGGGCACCAACGGCTATGCACCAATGGAGCAGTTCAGCTACCGCGAGCACAACGGCTTCCCTGCCACGCTCGACATCCATGCCCTCGGTGCCACACTCTTCAAGATGCTCACAGGCTATGGCAACATGCAAGACTTGGTGTTTGAGATTGATGAGGAAGGTTTTCCTTCACAAAAACTTTTAGCGTTCAACGTCTCTGCCCACATTGTCGCAGTAATAGAAAAGGCCATGGCACATCTCGCAAGAAACCGCTATCAAAGCATTGATGAGATGTTAAAGGCTCTTGACACACAAACAACACAAAACCACCAAAGCAACGAGGCAACAACATTTGCTTCGTCAAACAACTCGTTCTCTTACAAGAAAGAATTGGATGAGGAAGAGGAGATAGAGGAAGAGGAAGACCTTGATGAACAAGAACTAAAGGTTAAAGAATATCTTGAAAACTACGACAATGAAAACTGCCTGCCAATTCCTAAAGGCGGCGACAAACTTTATATAACCAAGCAAGACGGAGATGTTGTTTACTATATTACTATTGATTTTACAAATGTAGACGAAGATGACGATGACCCCTTATACTGTAGATGTGGGCTCACAATAATTGCAAGAGAAAAAGAATCTCTTGTAAGCGAGATTGGAGGACTTATAAAAATGATGTTTGGAGGCAACGACAAAAAGCGTCACAGGCTAACGGATCCATCGGATTATATTTTATATCTTGATGTGATAAGAATGTTTATAATAACTGAAATGCTAAAAAAGGGAGGATGGAATGACATTAATAACTCAAACACTCCAGACTATGAACACGACCACATTGATATAAACTACAAAAAGAAAGGATTAGTGTCCATGAAAACAAGTTTAGCAAACGACTGTGGCATGGTCGACAGTATTCTCAATAATGGCGAACTTAAAAAAAAGATGGATGAAGCAGTTAAAAAATTAAGAAAAGAAATGAAATAACTAAGCGACAGATAAATTCAAATCTTTCTAAACACATATGAATTAACTCCAAAAATCTTCCATCTTTAACTTTTAAAGACACATAGAAAACAATGGTGAGTATCTTGTTTTTAAAAAAACAATATAAAAAGATTGGCGTTCAAACATTTTTGCGTAAATTTGTAACATACAAACAATTAAATCAAGAAAGGACATTTCATTATGG
>OIXA01002739.1_pt1 | contig 19671 bp, 17 predicted proteins | sample 1587721 | NCBI WGS metagenome assembly OIXA01 (sample SAMEA3888900, study PRJEB22519) | human gut metagenome | biome: human gut; feature: human-associated habitat; material: faeces | place: Denmark | collected 2013 | reverse complement strand
GGGAGTTCGGAAACGGCGAGGAGCACAAGCGTCGCCTTGGCTCGTATTACTCGGTCGTACAGCGGCGCGTGAACGAGATGCCGCCATGAGGACGAGGCTGCGGTGGCTCGGCGAGCAGGTGGGCTGGTTCCTCGGGATCCTTGGTTGCATGCTCCTGCTGATCGTGCTGCTGCCGCTGGTACCGCTTTTCGAGACGTACGACGACATCCGGAGGGCGTACGAGGACAGGTAAAGCGGAAGGCCGCCTATCAACGCGATAGGCGGCCTTCCTTCTTGCTATGCAGGCTCGGACTAGCTCAGCGGCTCGAGCTCGCGGTACAGCGGGTCTCCGTCGTCCACGAGGACATCCCACCACCACTCCGAGCTCTCGACGCCGGAGGCGCAGAGCATGTCCAGGAGCTTGGCGCGGGCGTCCGGGGGCAGTTGCTCGAAGTCCTCGCACATGGCGTCGAGCACCGCCTTGCTCGTGGACATCATGTCGTTGCAAATCTCCTTCTTCTCGTCGAGTGTATAGCTCTCAGGCGAGTAGATGCAGAGGTCCGCTCGGAAGTAAAACGATGCCGTCGGCCTGGGTGAGTTCGGTCATCTTCGCTTCGTTCATCTTCTTATCTCCTTCCTCGTGCCCCGGACACTCTGGATACGGTCCTGGGGCGCTACAAATTTCGCTACAAATAATTCGGAAAGGAGCGTTTTCTAGTGAAGCAAAGTGGTGTGTCAATTTCTCGGACACACCACTTCTGACCTGCTGATACGTTGTATTTCGGGGCGGAGCAGCCTTCAATGAAGTGGAGGTAAGCGCCTTTGTCCACAATAATTAAGGTGTGCTCAAACTGGCCGGCACCCGGCGCGTTGAGCCGAAAGTAGGACTGCAGCGGGATCTCCACACTGACACCCGCCGGGACATACACGAACGAGCCGCCGCTCCAGACCGCGCCGTGCAGGGCGGCAAACTTGTGGTCCGTAGGGGGCACCAGCTTCATAAAGTGGGTACGCACCATTTCGGCATAGGGGCCGTTGAGGGCACTTTCGATATCGGTGTAAACCACGCCCTGTGCGGCCACCTCGGCCTTGACGTTGTGGTAGACCACTTCGGAGTCATACTGGGCACCCACCCCAGCCAGCGAAGCCCGTTCGGCCTTGGGGATGCCCAGCCGCTCAAACGTGTTTTTGATGTCGTCGGGCACCTCGCTCCACTTGCCCCGCATCTCAGTCTTGGGGCGGACATAAGTGACGATATTGCTCATGTCCAGCCCCTCGATGGAGGGGCCCCAGTTCTGCACCGGCATGGAGTTGTAGACGCGCAGGCTCTTCTGGCGGAAAATGCGCATCCACTCAGGGTCATTCTTTTCCTCGGAAATCTTCTCGACGATCTCCGGGGTCAGGCCGGAATTGACCTCAAAGGCAGCGTTGGGCTTGTCCTTGATGTCGTAAATGCTGCGGTCCACCTCGGCAACGTCGGTCTTTTCTGTTTCAAAGGCTCTCATTTGGCTTCGTCCTCCTTCAGCGCGCGGAAGCCCTCCTCGATGATCTCATTGACCAGACTGCCGTCGCCGGTGCGCACGATGTGGGCGTCGTCCAGCACATGGACGTAGTCCACATGCAGGCCCTCCAGGATTTTGGCGTTGTGGGTGATGATGATCAGGGCGTTGTCCTTGTTGTGGTAAGCGCGCACGCCCTGTGCCACCGTCTTCACGGCATCCACGTCCAGGCCGGAGTCCGTCTCGTCCAGCAGGGCCAGAGAGGGTTTGAGCATCAGCAGCTGCAAAATCTCACTCTTCTTCTTCTCGCCGCCGGAGAAGCCCACATTCAAATAGCGGTCGGCATAGCTCTCATCCATGCCCAGCGCTTCCATCTGCTGGGCCAGCTCCTTACGGAACGCAAACACTTTGACGGGCTTGCCGGTAATGGCGTTCTGGGCCGTGCGCAGGAAATTCTCCAGCGTGATGCCGGGGATCTCTTCGGGGGTCTGGAACGAGAGGAACATGCCCAGCTTTGCCCGCACATCGGCAGGCTCGTGGGTCACATCCTGTCCCTTGAAAATGATCTGGCCGCGGGTAACGGTATAACGGGGGTCGCCCATCAGGGCGCTCATCAGGGTGGATTTACCGGCACCGTTGTGGCCCATCAGAACATGGGTCTCACCGGGATAAATGGTCAGGTTCAAACCGTCCAGAAGCACTTTCTGCTCCTCGCCTACGGTAACCTGCAGATCTTTGACTTCCAGCAGGGGACTGCTCATGGAATACACCTCCAAATGATATCAGGGACTGCATGGCTTGGGATTGAATCCCGAGTGATGCGGTAGGATTACTCTCTGGCCTTATACTATACCACTCCGCTATGGATTTCAAGCCCTGTCAAAATTTATTAACACTCTTTGGCATTCGGTACAAGAAAAAAAGAGCCTGGTGCAGGTGGTTTGTGCAGGGTGGCAGAGGGCGAAAAACGCCTGAGGCAAACGTGCGGCAAAAGTTTTTTGTCCGCCATCCTTTTTCATCATTTTGCCGTTTTTGTCGCTTGCTTTTTAAAAAAAGTTGGGTTAATATTACATTTGTACAAATTTTGTCTGCTTTTCTTTTGCAAATTCACAAATAGGAGGCACCCTATGAAGAAACTGTCACGGCTGCAAAAGGCCGTATCAGCTGCCGAAGAACCGCGCGGCGGCCCGGGGCTACTCACCCAGGCCCCAATTTGCCGAGAGGAGGGAACACGATGACCGAGCAGGAACAGCCCAAAAACGATTTTATGCACAAGCTCGCGCTGCAAATTGTTGAGCGGCGCAACCTTGTGTTCCTCATCGTCATTCTGGGAACCATCTTCACCATCTTCTCCCGCAGCTGGGTCAAGGTGGAAAGCGACCTGACCACCTATCTGCCCAAGACCAGCGAGACCCGCATGGGCCTGGACATTATGGAAAAAGAGTTTACCACCTACGGTTCTGCCGATGTCATGGTGGCAAACATCACGCCGGACGAGGCAGACCAGCTGAACGACGAGCTGGCGGGCCTCAGGGGCATCCAGATGATCGAGTACGATGATACCACCGCCCATTATAATAATGTATCGGCGCTGTACTCCATCACATTCGATTACCCCGAGGACGACGACCAGTGCCTGGAAACGCTGGAAAGCGTCAAGGAGTACCTGAAAGACTACGATATCTACGTTTCCACCTCGCTGGGCAATACGCAGGAGGAGACGATTGAGCGTGAAGTCAATGTCATCATGGTGTATGTTGCCATCATCATTGTGGTGGTGCTGATCTTCACCTCCCAGACCTATGCGGAAGTTCCCGTGCTGCTGCTCACTTTCGTGGTGGGCATGATCCTCAACATGGGCACCAACTTCCTGCTGGGCACCATCTCGTTCGTTTCCAACTCGGTCACGAACATTCTGCAGCTGGCCCTTTCGCTGGACTACGCCATCATCTTCTGCAACCATTTTAAAGAAGAACACGAGACCCTGCCCTTGAAAGAGGCGGTCATCGAGTCGCTGGCCAAGAGTATCCCGGAGATCAGTTCCAGCTCCCTGACCACCATCGGCGGTCTGGTGGCCATGCTGTTCATGCAGTTCAAGATCGGCCCGGATATGGCCATCTGCCTCATCAAGGCCATCCTGTTCTCCATGCTGTCGGTCTTCGTGGTCATGCCCGGCCTGCTGATGCTGTTTGGCCCTTACATGAGCAAGACCAAGCACCGCAACTTTGTGCCCAAGATCTCGTTCGTGGGCCGCTATGCTTACAAAACCCGCAAGATCGTTCCCATCGTCTTTGCAGTGGTGCTGGTGTTTGCCTACCATTTCCAGACACAGTGCCCCTACGCCTATGGCTACGGCCCGATCAAGACGCCAGTGTTGAATGAGACGCAGATCGCCGATAACATGATCGACGAAAACTTTACCAAGTCCAACCTGGTGGCTCTCGTCGTACCAAAGAACGACGATTACCGGGTGGAAGCAGCCATGATCAAAGAACTGGAAAGCCACGATGAGGTGGACCACACCCGCGGCCTTTCCAACATTGAGGCCATGGACGGCTACATGCTGGAAGACCGGCTCACTTCCCGCCAGTTCTCTGAGATGGCGGGCCTGGATTACGAGCTGGCCCAAGTGGTCTACACAGGCTACGCGTTGGAAAATGATGAGTACGGCCAGGTCATTGGCAACTTCTCCAACTACAGTGTGCCGCTCATTGATATGTTCCTCTACGTCTGTGACGAGGTCGATTCCGGCATTGTCAGCCTGGACCAGGATCAGATCAACGACCTGCATGATGCCCAGACCCAGATGCTGAGCGCAAAGGCCCAGCTGCAGGGTGCGGATTACAACCGTATTCTGGTCTACCTGAACCCCAGCCTCCAGAGCGGGGATGAAATGTATGAGTTCACGGACCAGATGCGCACCATCGCCCGGAAGTATTACCCGGACGGCGACATCTATCTGGCGGGCGACGCCACCAACGAGTACGACTTCCAGAAGTCGTTTGCCATCGACAACATCGTGGTCAGCGTGGTCTCCGTGCTGATCGTGCTGATCGTCCTGCTGTTCACGTTCCAGTCGGTGGCAATGCCCATCCTACTGATCCTCGTCATCGAGGGCGCGATCTGGGTCAACTTCTCCGTCCCCGCTTTTATCCACACGCCGCTGTACTTCATGGGCTACCTGATCGTCAGCTCCATCCAGATGGGTGCAAACATCGATTACGCCATCGTTATTGCAACCCGCTACAACGAGCTGCGGGATAAGATGGACCATAAGACAGCCATGATCGAGACGCTGAACTTTGCGTTCCCCACCATCCTCACTTCCGGCACCATCATGACGGTGGCCGGTACCCTTATCGGTCAGATGACGTCCGATGCCTGCATCGTGGGCATCGGCCAGTGCCTGGGCCGCGGTACCATCATCTCCATCTTCCTGGTGCTGTTCGTCCTTCCGCAGATCCTGCTGGTGGGTGGCAAGCTGGTGGATAAAACTTCGTTCTCCATGCATCATGTGGTGCTGCACACCAACACGGCCAGCGGCCGGGTGCGTGTCAATGGCATGGTGCAGGGCGAGGTGAACGGCTCCGTGGCCGGTACCATGAACGCCGTTGTGGATGGAAACGTACATCTTACCGTTCTTTCTGGTAAAATCTCACAGGAGGTGCAGGATGAAAACGACTCCCATGCGGACGAATGAGTCTGCGGCGGGCAGCACCCGGCTGCTGCACCGCCTGACCGCTGCGCTGCTGGCACTGGTGCTGGCGGCTTCGGCGGCGCTGCCGGTATTTGCGGCCGACACCGCGCCGACGGATACCATTTACATCAACAGTGTTTCGGACCTGCTGGCCTTTGCCGACAAATGCGGCTTTGATCAGTGGTCCAAAGGCAAGACCGTGATCCTGCAGGAAGACCTCTCGCTGGAGGATACGGAGTGGGCCCCCGTTGCGTCGTTCAGCGGCGCGTTCAAGGGCAACGGCCACACCATCTCGGATGTCAGCCTCGTGGGGGCTTATTCTCCAGCCGGCTTCTTCGGCATCCTGGAAGAGGGCGGTTCCATTCAGGACCTTACCATCAAGGGTGTGGTCAATCCCGCTGGTACCCAGAAGACCGCAGGCGGTCTGGTGGGCACCAACTACGGCACCATCATCAACTGCACGTTCTCCGGTGCTGTCCACGGCGAGGAGGAGGCGGGCGGTCTGGTGGGCCGCAATGAGACGAGCGGAACCATCGACCACAGCACTTCCCGTGCCATGGTCAGCGGTGCGTATGCCACCGGCGGCATCGTGGGCTACAACCTCGGTGTCATCACCGGCTGCACCAATGTGGGCGCCGTCAACTCCGAGTATCAGGAGTCCGCCCTCGATATGGAGGGCCTCCCGGCCACCCTGCTGGAGCTGGTCAAGAAGGATATGGGCGATGACCTGAGCAATAACATCTCCAATGTCTCCTCGGATACCGGCGGCATTGCAGGCCGCTCCTCCGGCCTGATCCTCAGCAGTGCCAACGCGGGCGACGTGGGCTATGCCCATGTAGGCTATAACGTGGGCGGCATCGTGGGCCGGACCGATGGCCTGATCTCCGGCTGTGTCAACCAGGGCCTGGTACAGGGCCGCAAGGACGTGGGCGGCATTGCCGGCCAGGCAGAGCCCTATGTGGAGCTGGACCTGGACCAGAGCACCATCAACCGTCTGCGCACCGAGCTGGACACGCTGCACACCATGGTCAACGGCGCGGCCGATGACATGGACGGCAGCACCAGCCTCCTCAATACCGACCTCAACACCCTGAACTCTCAGATGGACACTGCCGTGCAGGCAGCCCGCCGTCTGCAGGAGCAGGGAGGCGATTACTTTGACGAAGTGGCGGACGAGGTGGACCGCACGGGAGACCTCATCTCCGATACATTTACCCGGCTGGAGCCCGTGATGGACACGGGTGTCGACGCACTGGATAAGATGACCACCGCCGTGGGCCAGCTCAAGTGGGTCACCGCGGAGATGGCGGCCGAGATGCTGACCGCCTCCACGGCACTGGCCAAGGCTTCTTCCGGCGCGCACAAGGCCAGCGACGCGCTGGATTCCAGCAAGCAGGGTCTGGAGCAGATCAGCAAGGGCCTGGACGACCTGATCGCCTCGCTGCCGGGCAAGGATGACAGCGGCCTGAGCAGCGCCATCAGCACCATTCTGGGCGGCTATTCCAGCGTGTCCGGTGACGCGGTGGACGATCACATCAAAACAGCCATCTCCCTGCTGCAGGTGGCGAATTCCGCCATGAGCATCCTCTCGTTGGGCTCCGGCATGAGCGGCCAGATGAAGCTGCTGGCCACCGGCCTGGGTCTGCTGCGGAGCGCCACGCTGCTGGCCGATGACGGCCAGCTGGCTTCCGCCGGCAAGCAGGTCACCCGCGCCGTGGGCAATATGGCAGGCCGGGCCACGCAGATCGGCGCGCTGCTGGGCAACACCGCCAACCTCGTTTCGGAGCAGGGCAATCCCCAGATGGCTTCTGCCCTTACCAGCATGTCCGGCGCGCTTGGCAATGTGGGCGACCAGCTGGGCAATCTGGAAGATATTCTGGATAAGCTGGGCTTCAACACCGGCAACATCAGTTCCGGCAATGCCTCCATTCAGGCGGGTCTGGATTCCCTGAGCGATGCCGCACAGGATCTGGGCAAGGCTGCGGATGATTTTGACAAGTCTCTGGATATCCTCAAGACGGATTCCGCCCTCACCAGCGCAACGCTGGGCCACATGTCCGCCAGCCTCGGCATCATGGCGGAGGGCATGAGCGGCCTGACCAGCATGACCAGCCAGGCGGCGGATATCGTCCACTGGCTGGCGGAGCAGGATCCCATCCATGTGCCGCGCCCCTCTTCCGAGATGACCGCGACCAAGGATGAACTGTTTGACGCTGTGACGAACATGACCGACCAGATGAGCACCCTCAACCGGGATATGCTCTCGGCCAGCAACACCCTCACCAGCAACCTCCGCTCCATCAACGACCAGATCAATGTGGTCTCCAACCTGCTGCTGGATGCTGTGGAAGAGATCAGCGACCCCGGCAGCAAGAACATCTTTGAAGATGAGTCCGAGAACCTGACGGCTCAGAACGAGGGCAAGATCGAGGGCTGCACCAACCGCGGCACCGTGGAAGCCGACATGAATGTGGGCGGCATCGCGGGTACCATGGCGGTGGAAAACACCCTTGACCCCGAAGACGACGATAAGGATGAGAACCGTTCGCTCCTGCGCACCGAGTACACCATCAGCGCGGTGGTGATGAACTGTGTCAACGAGGGCACCGTTACCTCCAAGAAAAAGGCGGCAGGCGGCATCTGCGGCGAGATGGATCTGGGCTACATCACGGGCTGCGAAGCTTACGGCAAAGTGGATGGCAACAACAAGGTGGGCGGCATTGCAGGCCATTCCTCCGCAAAGCTGATCTCCAACTGGGCCAAGTGTGAGCTGACTGGCAGCAAGTACATTGGCGGCATCGTGGGCCAGGGCGCGGACAGTGTCCTGACCGGCAACAGCTGCATCATCAAGGATAACCGCGCCATGGTGGAGATCCATGAGCCGGACGATGACGGGGATGACTCCGAAGTGGCCCTCTCCACGAGCAGCAGCAACACCGACGGTCAGTATTGGGGCGCCATTTCCGGCGGCCAGGATGGTACGTTCACGGGGAACCTGTTTGTCTCCGATACCCTGCGCGGCGTTGACCGCATCAGCCGTGCCGGTCAGGCAGAGCCCATTGATTACGATACCATGCGGGCACTGGAGGGCGCGCCCAAGGGCTTCCAGAAGCTGACGCTGACCTTTATGGCCGACGGCCACATCGTGGACCAGCGCACCTTTACTTACGGTGCATCGTTTACCGAGGCGGATTACCCCGAACTGCCCCAGAAAGACGGTTACCTTGCCGAGTGGAACACCCCGGTGCTGGATGACCTCCATCTGGACACCGTGGTCACGGCGCTGTACACCTCTTACACCCCGGCACTGAAGAGCATTGATGTCCGCATCAACGGCCGTCCGATCTTCTATGTGGATGGCCTGTTTGGCGGCTCCAATGCCCTGAGCGTTACCTCCCAGACGCCGTCCGGCGTGGCCAATGCCACCGAGCAGTGGCTGCTGGACTTCTCGGACGACGGGCAGGAGACCCACACTATCCGCTATCTGCCGCAGGGCAAGCAGGGCAGCGTCTATGTCCAGCAGGATGGCAAATGGATCAAAGTGCCTACCGATACCTTTGGCAGCTACATCACCTTTACGGCTGCCGGGACCGAGATCGTCATGGCCTTTGTGCCCAAGGGCATCCCGCTCTGGGAGCTCTGCGGCGGCACGGTAGCCGCGCTGCTGGTGGCAGCATTCCTCGCACGGAAGCTGATCCACAAGCGTAAGGCCCGTAAGGCCAAAAAGAACGCTGCCCCCGTGGAGGAACTGGATACGCCGATTGAATCGGACGACCAGAGCACCGAGCAGCACACCAAATAAAAACCAGCCCTTGGGCTGAAACGGAAAAGGCTCCGGGCTTGCCTCCCTGTGAAAGGGGAGTGCAGGCCCGGAGCCTTTTTTGCGTATACGGAAAACGTGTCAGACGCTCTTTTTGTAGACGATAAGGGAAACGATGGCGGAGAGCACTTCCGTGGCCCAGAACGCGTTCCAGACGCCCACAGGGCCAAACTGTCGGCAGAGCACCCAGGCCAGCAGCATGATGAAGACGATGTAGCGGCACAGGGAGATCACCAACGACTGCGTGCCCTTGCCCAGACCCTCCAGCGCGCCGGAAGAGGTGGTGGAGATGGCGGAGACCACAAAGCCCAGGCAGATGATCCGCAGAGCAACTTTTCCGGCTTCCACCGTCTCCGGGGTAGAGGTAAAGAGCCGCATGAGAGGCTCCGAGGCCACCAGACAGCCAAGGGTGCCCGCTGCCATGATGGCGGCGCTCAGGATGAGGGTGATCTGGTAGAGCCGGCGTACCCGTTTGTGCTCCCCGGCACCGTAGTTGTAGCTGATGAGGGGACGCATTCCCTGCACGATGCCGTTGGCGGGCAGGTAGAGGAATGTCTGTAGTTTGTAGTAGATGCCCAGCACCACCACATAGCTGCCTGAGAACGCGGCCAGCAGGCTGTTGAGGAACGTGACCAGCAGAGAGGGAAGCGCCAGGTTGAGGATGGCCGGGATGCCGATGGAGTAGAGCCGGGTGTCCAGCTCTTTGTCCAGCTTCAGGCAGGCGCGGCGCAGCCGGACGGGCAGCTCCGTGGAAGCGTACACCACGAGGTAGACACCCGTGCTCAGTGCCTGGCCGATACCGGTGGCCAGCGCCGCGCCTGCAATGCCCATGGCAGGGAACGGCCCGATGCCAAAGATGAGCAGCGGGTCCAGGATGATGTTGCCCACACAGCCCACGATGAGGGCTACCATGGTCACTTTCATCCGGCCCACGGACTGGAAGATCTTCTCAAAAGCCAGGGAGGCCATGTTGACCGTGGCAAAGCCAAACACGATGTGGGAATAGGTCAGGCCCATGGAGAGCACTTCGGCATCCGTTGTAAAGCGCCCCAGGAAAGACGGCATGATGGCAATGGCAATGGCCGAGCCGAGGATGCCGTGCAGCAGGGAAAACGCCATGCCGTGGGTAGCGGCCTGATCGGCTTTTTCGTGCTCCCCGGCACCCAGGCAGAGGGCCACCAGTGCATTGATGCCGATGCCAAAGCCGATGGCAATGGCGTTGAGCAGATTCTGCACCGGGAAGACCAGCGAGAGGGCCGTCATGGCGGATTCGTTGATGCGGGCCACAAACAGGCTGTCCACAATGTTGTACAGCGAGTTGACCAGCATGGAAATGACATTGGGCAGCGCCATGGACATCAAAAGCGGGAAGACCGGGCGCTCTTTCATAAAGGTGTTGTTCACAGAAGAGATCTCCTTTCATCGGGTGGGGGCTGCAGAGGTTTGGACGCAAAAAAGCCACACAATGGCTTTTGCACCATTGTGTGGCGAAAAATAGCTTGATACTGTAAAAATCCACACGATATTTTAGGAGCTTTAGAGTACCACAGCCGAGGCGATTTGTCAAGAGGGCAGGGCGCTCAATCCTGCATGGTCAGGTTGCCGCCTGCGGAAAGGCCCTCTTTCACGCCTGCATCGGTATAGCTGTAGGTGCCGCCTTTCCGCGCTTGGCCTGCTTTCCAGGTGCCGCGGTAGGTGGTGCCGTTGGCCCAGGTGTAGGTGCCGCTGCCGTCCCGCAGGCCGGCGGCAAAGCTGCCGGAGAACTGATCCCCGTTGGCGTAATTCACCGTGCCGGAGCCGCTGCGCTGGCCATCGGCCCAGCTGCCCGTGTAGGTGCTGCCGTTGGCATACTTCATGGTACCGGAGCCGCTGGGCTGGCCGCCTGCAAAATTGCCGTCATAGCTGTTGCCGCTGGCGGTTTTCAGGGTGCCTTTGCCCTCCAGCTTGCCGTCCGTAAAGGTGCCGGTATAGACATCGCCGTTGGGTTTGGTCAGGGTGCCGGTCTGCTTGGAGCCGTCCACCTTGCCCACAAACTTGCTGCCATCGGCAAGGGTCAGCGTCTGGGTCACGTTTTCCGGGGCCGCGGAGCTGGCAGCAGCCTCCGAAGAAGCCGTGCTGGATGCACTGCTGGCCGAAGAAGCGGGCTTCTCCTCTTTTTTGCTGGAAGCGCTGGCGGCCTTGGAACTGCTGGCTGCACTGGATGCCGCCTTGGAAGAAGCCGCGCTGCTGGCGGGCTCCTCCGGCTTAGTGGAGGGAGCGCTGGCCGGAGCTTCGCTGGCGGCGGGGGAGGAGGCAGCAGCCTCACTGGAAGAAGCTGCTTCGCTCTCTGCCGCACTGGAAGCGGCTTCACGTTCCGGTTCCGCGGCTTTGGAGCTGCTGGAAGTCTTGGCCGTTGCCGTGGGCAGGAAGAGCTCTTCCGCCGTCGGGGTGCCCCGCAGGGTGAACTGATAGGCCAGCAGGCCGCCCAGGAACGCAACCGAGAGGACAGCCACCGGGAGCAGGGGGCCAAGCTTGACGGATTTTTTCTGGGCCGTGGGTTTGTAGACCGCCTGCGGCCCCTTGGGTGCATCGACGGTGCGTACCTTGCTCAGGTCCAGCGGACCTGCCTGCAGGGCGGGAGTGTCGTCGGCTTTTTCAGGAGTGTCATCCACCGCAATCTCGATTTTGGTGGCATCGACCAGAGCCGCCCGGAATGCCTCCAGCGACGGCCAGCGGTCGGCTGCGTTCAGAGCAAGGCCTTTCTGGAGCACGTTGTTCAGCGCGTCCGGGATGTCGGGCAGGGTGCGAAGCGCCGCACCGTTCAGCCGGGCTTTGGCCGCCATGGGCAGGTGGCCGCTCAGAGCGCCGAACAGGCAGGCCGCGACCGGGTAGACCTGAGCAGCCGGGGTGCGGGCACTCCAGGCGTTCCAAAACTCCCAGGGCAGCAGCTGCGGGTTGGCGGCATCGGCGGCGTCCCACTCTTTCAGGGAGTGGGGCTTACCGCAGGAGAGCACTTCCCGGGCGTCTTTGCTCAGTACGATCTGCTCCGGGCAAACATCAACATAGGTGGTTTCCGGGTCTGCCTGAGCCGAAATGGTTTGGATGGTCAGCAGCGTCAGGCGCACAGCGTCCTGCCAGGGCAGGGAACCGCCGTTTGCCGCAACGTGCTGCGAAAATGTGAGTTGTTCCACGCTGGTTCCTCCAAAGGGTGATCAAAAAGCAGCTCAGCCGTAAAGCTGGCTCATCAGAGCCGCCCGCCGGGCGCTCTTCTGGCTCTTGTAACTGCTCATGGCCTGGTCTGCCAGGGCGGTGCTCTGGCCATTGGCCTTGAGCACCGAGCGCATCTGGCTCACAATGCGGTTGACCTCACTGTCGCAGGAGGCCTGCAGGGCCGAGAGCTGGCCAGCTTTGGACATGCAGATGGCAATTTTGCGGCTGCGGGTCTGCTGCTCCGGCGGCAGAGATTTATACTCTGCCTTGGCGGAAGCAATGCAGGCATTCAGGCCGCTTTCCGCCCGGCCTTTCACGGCATAGAGCTGCTGGACCAGTGCCTTGACTTCGCCCTCATAGGCGGCCTCCGAGAGGCTGGCATTGCCGGAAGTGCCGGTGCTGCCGGAGACAGCACTGCTCTGGGCGGGCGTTTCTGCATCGGCCTGTGCCTCACGGGAAGCAGCGTCCGAAGAAGCTTCGCTCTCTGCAATGGCAGAAGCGGAAGTCTCGTCCGCAGGGGAGCGATTGGCCGCGCCGCCGCTCTGGGCGGCACCTGCCGTGGTGCCGACGGGCTTCACGGTGATGACGCCGGGCAGGTCGGCCAGTGCATCCAGGGTCAGGTCACCGCTGATGAGCTGGGAAAGTTCGGTATCCGAGATGGTGACCACCTCCCGCGTGCTGCTTTCGGCTTCCAGGATGGTTTCATCCAGCGGCGCAGTGCGGCCCTTGATGTAGTTGCTCACCGGCACGAGCCAGAAGCCGATCACGGCAGCCAGGACCGCGCCCACAGCCAGAAGCACGAGCTGAAAAATTTGTTTCTTTTGCATATACGTTACTTTTTAATTAGCCCAAGTAGCCCTTAACGTCTCTCCAGATGTGCCAGAAGCCGTAGAAGTAGCCCAGGTGTGCAATGACACCCATGTCGTCCACGTTCTTGAACCAGTTGGCAATGGGAGTGAAAGAACTCTGCTTGGCGCTGTTCCAGATGGCGTTGCGGACGTCACTCTTGACGGTGTCACGCAGGAAGTCGCCGATGAAGTAGTTGAACAGCTTCTCGTACTGGACATCGCCGCTGCCGACGATGTAGGTCTTTTCTTCTTCGGGGATCACGGCATAAGCAACAGGATAGTTCATAATAAAATTCCTCTTTTCCAAAGTTTATAATAAAAATATCGGATTTTCAATCAAAGACAAAAGATGATCAAATCCACATGCCCAGCATCTTTTTGGGCTGGTGCGGGGAGATGATGTCCAGCTCCTGGTCGTCAAACAGCTCGTCACCGTTACGGACGATCCGGTCGGCGATCTCAGTGCCCAGAGTCTTCTGCAGCATCTGGATGCCCTCCGCCATCCGGGGCGGGCGCTTGTCCGGGGAGTGGGTGTCCGTGGAGAGCACATGTACGAGCCCCCACGAGATAAATTTGCAGAGCTTCTTGCGGAGCTTTGCATCTTGCAGCAGGGCCCCGGCGTTGATCTGCGCGTAAGCACCGGCGGCCACCCACTCATACAGCAGGGTGGGGTCGTCCAGCACATAGGGGTAACGCTCAATGTGCGCGATCAGCGGCAGGATGCCCTGTTCCTGCAAAGCGTACAGGGTCTGCTTGATAAAATGGGGCTTATGGGTGGTGGGAAACTCAATGAGCATGTAAGCGGTGTCGCCCATGCAGAGGGCCTTGGCGTCCAGCTCACAGAGCTTGGGAGAAAAATAAACTTCGCTGCCCAGCTTGAACCGGAAGTCCATCGGCTCTTCTTTCAGTGCCTCGGTCAGCCGCGCGTAGGCGGCGGCACGCTTTTCCAGAAAAGCTTCCACCGTGGTGCGCTCGCTGTTGAAATGGCTGGTGAACGCGATGTTGCGCACGCCGTCCTCATACTCCTTGTGGAGCAGCTCCAGCGAGATCGAGACATCTTTGGCACCGTCGTCAATACCGGGCAGGATATGGCAGTGCAGATCAGTCATGGTTCGTTACCCTTTCGGCTGGCTTTGCGTGCTTTCGCTTTTCCGGGCTTTGCGATGCCGCCGAATCCATCTGGGGGGGGGTACCGTAGGAGTAGCCGTAGCTATAATAGTTGTAAGCGTAGTTGGAGCCCTTGAGCGCCGTCTTGGCGTCATAGCGGGTCAGCACGGCACCCAGCACTTTTACGCCGGTGTCTTTCAGCTTCTTGACAGCGGCCTCCACGGACTCGGCCGGGGCGTAGCTGGAACGAACAACAAACAGAGCACCGTCCACCTGATTGCCGATGACCGCCGCGTCTGTCACCATGGAGATGGGAGGCGCGTCAAAGATGACATAATCAAAAGTGGCGCGGAGCTGCTGGATCATCTGCTGCATCCGGGCCGAGCCCAGCAGCTCCGAGGGGTTCGGAGGGGGCGTGCCGGCGGGCAGGAACGTGATCTTGAACTGTTCCAGCCGCAGCAGAGCCTCTTCCAGCTTGCACTGGTTGGAGACAATATTGGAAACGCCTTTCACGTTGTGACCGGCTTTCAGGTATTTGTGCAGCACGGGCTTGCGCAGATCGCAGTCCACCAGGGCTACATTTTTGCCGTCTTCGGCCAGGGTCAGGGCCAGGTTGACCGAGACGTTGCTCTTGGCCTCTTCCGGCATGGTACTGGTGACCACAATGGCGCGGGCTCCGGTGGAGCTGGTCAGAAAGTTCAGGTTGGTGCGCAGGGATTTGTAAGCTTCCACATACGCAAAGGGCATTCCTTTCTGGGAGATCAGCTGCAGGGAGCGCTGGCCGGGGTCAGAGTTTTCAATTTTCGGTTTGAACGGATTCCACATCTTACATCACACCTCAGGGATAAAGCCCAAAACAGGGAGGTCCAGCTTCTTCTGAACATCTTCGTCGTCTACAATGTAGTTGTGCAGCAGGTGGCTGACCACCAGCAGAGCGCAGGCCGCTACCATACCGGCCAGAGCGCAGAGCAGCATGGTCTTCTTGGTCTGGGGATAGACAGGCGTGGTGTCGATCTCCACGTCGCTCACTGCCTTGCAGGAGCCTGCCTCGACCTTTTCCACGATCACGTCCGGCGCGACCTCCGCGATCGTCTGCGCGATCTTGCCCGCCAGGCCCGGGTTCTCATTGGTCACCGTAATGGCCATGATCTGGGTGGAGTTGACGCTGCCCACCGTGATGCTGTCTGCCAACTGGCTGTAGGTCATGTCCAGGCCCATCCGCTGGATGACATCGTTGAGCACGAGGTTGCTCTTGATGATGACTGCATAGGTGTCGATCATGTTTTTTGCCGAGGTGATGTTGTCGGTGCTCATGGTCGTCGTGTTATCCTGCCTGGTATTGACGATCATGTTGACGGACGCCTGATACCGGGGCGTCAGCGCGAACGTGCATACCAGAAAGCTGATCACCGCCGCCACAAGGCCCACCGCCACGATCTGCAGCACATGGCTCCACAAAAGCCGCAGCAGCTCGCTCAGGTCGATCACTTCTTCTTCCATTTCCATTTGTCTCATCGCCTTTCTCAGTTGAAATTACGTGGGAACATGCCTTTCGCCTCTCTAAAAATTGACGCAGAAAAACAAAGGCTCTAACACCCCATCTAATTTTAAACGGTATGTCCCCACAATTCAAGCAAAATTGGAAAAAAAACCGGAATATGCAAAAGATTGGCGAAATTTACAAACGGAAGTAAAACTCTGGCGATGATTTTGGAGCGGATACCGTGCAGGGGTGGAACAGAAACCTGACCGGAGTTGTAAAATGCGGCTGCCCGACAGGAACAGAATTTCTCCGGGCAAAAAAGAACCCCTGCAACGGGTACCGGGGATATTCCGGCACAAATTGCAGGGGAAACGCGTTCGGCGCTCAGCCGTAGAGTTTGCTGGTGAGGGAAGAGACCATTTCGCTCTTCTGGGCCTTGTAGGCAGCCAGTGCCTCGTCGGCCAGGGCGGTGCTCTGGCCGTTCTGGGTCAGCAGGGCGCGCATCTGGTTTACGATGTCGTCCACCTCTTTGTCACAGGAAGCCTCCATGGCTTTCAGCTCACTGGCCTTGCCCATCACGATGGCGATTTTGCGGCTCTTGGTCTGCTTGGCGGCAGGCAGAGCCTTGTACTCTGCCGTGGCCGACTGGATGGTGTTGTTCAGGCTGCTCTCGGCCCGGGCCTTGACGGCGTAGAGCTGGTTGATGAGAGCCTGCAGCTGCTGCTCATACTCCGGCAGGGCAGTGGTGCTCCCCGTGCCGGGGTCAGCAGCCTCGGCGCGCTGCTGGGTCAGCTGCTCCAGCGTGGTGCTGCCGGAGACGAGTTCCTGCAGCTCGGAGGAGGTCAGGCTGCCCAGTACCTCGGTCTGCTGGCTGGCAGAGGGAGTCCCGGCGGAAGTGTCCTGCTGGGCGGTGCTCTGGGCAGGCTGCGTGGTCTGGGTGCTGCCCGATGCGGCGGAGCCGTCAGCCGTCTCGGAGCAGGCGGTTAGAGTCAGTGCCAGCACAGCGGTCAGTGCCAGCACGCAAAAACGATTGTTCTGTTTCATAAAACCCCTCGTAAGATCATATCCGATAAAATGGAAGCGATTGCCCGTTTACTGTACCACGTTTCACTGCCCTTGACAAGAGACGATTTTTTACGCTGTGGACCGGTATGCACCGCTTGCGCATTCCCCATCTCTGTGGTATGATAAAAGCAGAGATCAGGCTCTGATCCCGCCGCGGGGCGGGCCGCTGCCCGGTGTGCATCCGGACAGCGATTTGTTTGGTTTGCTGGTTAGCTTCTGCTAACAAAATGCCTAAATTTAAGCTGCTGCCTTTGTGCAATCTGCAAAAGCTGCGGCAGAGGCAAAAAATTCTTGGAGGTTTCCTCAGATGATCGAGACGATTTTAAAAGTAGATGGCATGATGTGCGGCATGTGCGAGAGCCACGTCAATGAGACGGTCCGCAAGACGGCGGATGTCAAAAAGGTGACCTCTTCCCACACCAAGGGCGAGACGGTCATCCTCTCGGAGCAGGAGCTGGACATTGACGCCCTCAAGGCGGCCATTGCCGAGACAGGCTATACCGTCAAGGGTGCCCAGAGCCATCCCTATGAGAAAAAAGGTTTTTTGAGCTCGTTGTTCCATAAATAACCATCTTTCATTGCAGGAGGTGCGTTTCCATGAGGATCTTAGTGTACGGTGCAGGCGTGCAGGGCTGTGAGCTGGCCCACCGGCTGGCACAAAACGAGAAAAACACGGTGACTCTGCTGGCGCGGGGCGAGTGGAAAGAGCGGATCGACCAGAAAGGCCTCACCATCCGCCACTGGGCCCAGCTCAAAACGACTGTGGACCGTGTGCCGACCATTGAAACGCTGGCCCCGGAGGAAAGCTATGACATCGTGTTTGTCACGGTGCAGGCAGGCCAGCTGCCGGAGATCCTGCCCGTCCTCAAGCAGAACAAGAGCGAGTTTTTTGTGTTTGTGGGCAACCAGCCCCATGCTCGCTCTGTCCTGCAGGCCATGCAGCGCCCGGCGGATAAGATCGCGTTCGGCTTCCAGAACAATGGCGGACGCCGGGAGAGCGGCCAGGTCATCAGTGTCCACGCGGGCATTGGCATGACGGTAGGCGGCGCGACAGCGCCGCTGTCCGGTACATTCCGCCAGCGGCTGCAGGCGGCGTTTGCGGGCGTCAAGTACAAGCTGACGTTCTACAGCGATATGGACGAGTGGCTCAAGTGCCACCTGGCCCTGATCCTGCCCGTGTGCTATGTCTGCTACGCCTGCAATGGCGACCTGACCAAGGCCACCGCCGAGCAGCGCAAGCTCATGCTCGACGCGGCGTGGGAGGGCTGCAGGATGCTCAAGGCGGCAGGCGTCCCGGTAAACGACGCGGAGAACACCAGCTACTACGAGGCCTGCACCCCCGGCCGCAAAAAGATGGACAGAATGATGCTGATGATGACGAAAACGCCGCTGGGCCGCCTGTGTGCCAGCGACCACGCCATGCATGCCGTGGAAGAGATGCACTACCACGATGAGGCGTTTGAGGCCATCCGTGCCACTACCCGGACGGCGATGCCTGCCTGGGACACCCTGCGCAATGAGATGCCCAGCTGGAAGACCTTGCTGCTGCGGTCAAAGCATCGCGTATAAAAACTCAGAACCACAAAAGGGCAGGCTGTGCGCCTGCCCTTTTTGAGCGTTGCGGAAAAACGGGGAAAACGGTAAAATAAAAAGTTGATTCGTTTCCACGCGCTTGGCTGCACCCGCGCCGAAGAGGGCTGCCATTGCCAGACTGCCGAGAACACCACCCGGGAGGATCGTCCAATCAATCTCTTCCATCTTTCTTCACCAAATCTTAGCCAGCAAAAAATTCAAAAAGAACCCGCTTTATGTTAGAGTATAATCAATATGGGCAGGAAAGTTTCGCTTGGAACGATGCAAAAAGCGAATGGTAAAAATTTTTTGCCAAAATGCCGAAAAATGGGCTGTCACTTTTGGCAAATTCACAAAATGTTTAACTTTTTGCATCGAAATTACTATTTTTAACGTGTAAAATAAAACCTGCGGATTGAATGTCCCACCCATTTGGTTTATAATATCCCCGTATGCGGGCCGGAGAGTGTTTCTTCGGCTCCTCCCTGTTTTTTGCCCCTGCACGCATCGGGGCAGGGCAGGGGAGCACGATCCTTCAAGGAGGAAAAACAACTGTGAGAGTAGGTCTTGACATCGGCAGCACCACCATCAAATGCGTGGTGCTGGATGAAAACGATGCGCTGGTGTATTCGACATACGAGCGACACTATAGTCATATTCTGGAAAAGGCGCAGGAACTGCTGCGCCGCATTGATACCGAGCAGCTGCACGGGCAGACCGCCCTGCTCAGCATCTCCGGCTCGGCAGGCATGGGCCTGGCCGACAGCTGCAAGGTGCCCTTTGTGCAGGAGGTCTTCTCCACCCGTGTGGCTGTCAAGCGGTTTGTCCCCCGGACGGACTGCGTGATCGAGCTGGGCGGCGAGGATGCAAAGATCCTGTTCCTGACCAACGGCACCGAGGTGCGGATGAACGGCAGCTGTGCCGGCGGCACGGGTGCGTTCATCGATCAGATGGCAACTTTGCTGAAAATGAGCGCCGATGAGATGAACAAAGCAGCCGAGCAGGCACAGCGTACTTATACCATCGCTTCCCGCTGCGGCGTGTTTGCCAAGAGCGACGTCCAGCCTCTCATCAACCAGGGTGCCCGGACGGAAGATATCGCGGCCAGCATCTATAAGGCAGTGGTCAACCAGACCATTGCCGGCCTGGCACAGGGCCGCCCCATCCAGGGCAACATCCTGTATCTGGGCGGGCCGCTGACCTTCAGCACCGTGCTGCGCAAGAGCTTTGATGAAGCGCTGGGCGTAACGGGCACCTGCCCTGAGAACAGCCTGCTGTATGTGGCGCTGGGTGCCGCCCTTTACGCGGATAAGGCGTTCAACCTCTCGGAGGTGGCCAAGGCGCTGGATGAGTACGCCGCCACGGCGACCTACGCCAGCGAGCCGCCCCTCTTTGCCAACAAGGAAGAGTAC
>OIXA01002729.1_pt1 | contig 19692 bp, 13 predicted proteins | sample 1587721 | NCBI WGS metagenome assembly OIXA01 (sample SAMEA3888900, study PRJEB22519) | human gut metagenome | biome: human gut; feature: human-associated habitat; material: faeces | place: Denmark | collected 2013 | reverse complement strand
GATAAACCATCGAACCCTTCAGGGAATCATTCTTCGCCTTCAGCCACTCCCGCTTGCCGTTCTGCGAAACCAAGGTAGCACCATGGTCACCACGCACATGGAAGGTAAACTGGTCTGGATTGGTTCTATTTGCCGTATGACAATTGAGACAGGCACCCGGTGCTGCCGTATTCTCTAGGATTGCCGTTTCCTCAAAGTTACTCAAGTTTCGCTGATAAATGCCCAACTTGCCATACACCTCATAACCAGGGGCAATACGACGATAAGTCAAGCCCCAGTCCTTTAACTCGTAGGGGCTTACATAGATATTGAAGTCCTTGTACTTCAATTTTTCGCCATTCTTCTCTACAAACACAGAAACTATGAGTTTTTCACCCTTGTTCTTTTTCAAGAAATCATGCCATTCATATACCTCAAACTCCGCATACTTCTTGCCGTAAGAATATAGCCCCTCTATGGTTTTCGGACCTTGCACACATACATACATATCCTCAATATCCTCGTCCGCCATGTTAAAATCGAGCGGTGCGATATTGGCAGGAACTGTAACCCCAACATAATCGGGGAATATCTTAGGGAATTGATTGATTTCCTTGGCATCTTTCCACGCCGGAGGGTAACAACATGCACTAAGCGAAGCCATCACCACTCCAACCAACAGAGAGCACAATAAAGATTTTATCGTTTTCATATCATTCCAGTATTATCATTCTACATTCTAATAAACCTCTTTCATTCCCTCCTTCTTTCCGGCAGCCTCATCAGCCCCTTGCACCATCACATAGTGCCAGGCATTGGATACATACGGCTGCTGACCAAGTTGAAGATCCTTCGGATTCTGCATATAGAGCTGGATGAAGTTGAGCGTATTGTTCACGTTCTGTGCATCCACACTATACGGGATGGTACGTGGATCGCTATGTGTCTTCATCCAGTTGCCGATGAGAATCTCCTGGAAGGAGCGTGGAATATGGTCATAACCCGCGAATCTGCCCAGCGGATAATACTGCATGAACTTATCCATATCGCGCTGCAGGAGTTCGTAACACATCAGATACTCGTATGCCATCTTGTTATGGTTATCATTCAGGAAAAGCAAGCCCAGCATCTGGTCCATCTCCCGGTCACTGAAGAGGAAGTCCTGCTTCTTCTCACGATACTTTCTCAACTTTCCATAAACAGGATGTCGGTTGATAGCCTTCTCATTGCCCAGCAGCGCCATGGTCTGGTTAGCCCAGTTGCTATAGAAGAGCGTCTTCTGCAGTCGGCGGAGCAGCTTGGCTGCTACCTTGTAATTGCCGTTGATGATTTCGCACTCTATAATCCTGCGGGTCAATCGGGCACTCTTGCGATAATTCGGTATCGCCTCCTGCGCCTCGAACATATATCTTTCGGCATCATTCACCATTCCCAGACGGAAGAAGATTTCTGCAGTAGATACCGGCGAAATCATATCACGGGTAAAGGTAGGGAACAAGCCCTCGCCTCCATTCTGATAGAACTCGAAAAGGCGGTCGGCAAACATACCTTTCTGACTCAAGGCAAGATTCACACACGAAACACTGAGCGGTGTGGTTGCCGGCTTCTTCTCAGCCTTCTCAATGATCTTATCCCATTGTTCGGTGCGAACCAGAAAATCATAATCTATCAGGTCGTAGGTCATTTCATCAAAAGAAGCCTTAATGCCGAACCATGAAGCCACAATCACCAATACATACGCCACGGCTATCACCACCTTGGATTGCTGCAGCTTCTTAATCCAGGCATGTCCATCAGGAACCATACCAAAGAAAACGACTACGACGGTCCATATCATCACACCCAAAGGCAACGGAGAAACCGTACCCGGATAGCGATAATAATTGAGTCCGCTAAAGATACGGTACAAAGGATACTGCAACGATTGCGTGGTCAGCAATATCCAGGCTACGGTGAGTATCAGCAGACAGGCAGAATAACCCAGACTGGAAAGAATGTGTCCATTCTGCTTGCCTTTCATCAGCGTATCTCCAATCATCAGGGCGGCATAAAGGAATACCACTGGTCCCAGGAACCAATAAACCAATGCCGTGCTCACCAGTTCGAACACCACCTTCACTAACCGGTTGTGGAACCAGTTGTGAATCCAGCCCATCAGCAAGGCGCCCGACAGTGCCACAACGAAAGAAAGCAACAGATTCTGGTCGCCCATGGCACACCATAAAACAATACTAGGTACAAAGCTCAACAGATATCCCGGGAAAACGGCTTTCATTCCATATTGCTTCATTAGTCCCCACGAGATAGCCTGTATGCTCATCAAGAGCAGGGCGATGATGGTACCGCCCAAGACAGGCATATAATAGAACTGTACCAAAAACTCACTGATATAGTCAGCCAATCCTCCTGGCAGCACAATGCGCTCCAGGAAATAGCCGATATCAAAGAGAAACATCTGATACTGTTCCTGAAAGCACAAGCCACTCATGTAAGGAACAGACCAGAATATCACTACCGCCACACCGAAGAGCAGCGACAACAGCGGTTTCCAAGATTTTATCATCAAATTCTTCATGATTCTCCAATCTAAATTTTTATTCGTTTATTCTCTCACCGTCACTTTCGGACGTTCATCCGAAAAGATCTGATTGCGGGTTTCCTTCATATCCAGCTCCACCTTGGTCTTGGTGAAATCCGGTACATTATAGGCATCAAACAGCCCATGATAATATTTCCACGGATTGCGCTGCGGAAGAAGGAATGGCTTGGTTGCCTTACCCTGATCATCGATACTCGAAATGTAGAGACGGGTATAGTTTCCGTTACCACGCTTACTGACGAAGACAAACCAATGCGAGTTGCTACACCAGTTGTGATAGCTCTCGCTCATCTTACTGTTCACCGCAGCCAGCGGATAGGTCTGTCGAGTCTTCAGGTTCATCATCCAGAGATCTGCATCAGGTTGCACAATAGGAAAATTGCTTCTGCTGCACCGTGTATACATCAGCCATTTTCCATCATACGACGGACGAGCCAAGACGTAACTCATATTCGTCTTCGGACCATTCAGCAGCGTATCCACTTTTTCTCCAAACTTCCCCGTTCTGGGATCGAAAGGAATACTTACCAGCGAGCACTTCACTTTCAGATACTCTGCCGGCACACGGCAAGCCTTCGAAGTACTATAATATAAGGTATTGCCATCTGCACTGAAAGCTGGGAATATCTCCAGCCAGTCGGGAGTCATCAGTTTCTGGTCTGTTACCAATTGATTGTTACGTGTATCCAGTACCACAATGTTGCTGAAGTCGTGATAAACTTCTATTGGCTTGTAAGTTCCCACGAAGAAACACTGGTGCACGGCATTGGCAGCATAAGCCACATAGTTGCCTTCCGGATGCCAGTAGGCATAGCTTCCGGCAGCCTTGGTAGAATCGGTCTTGGTATCAATCCATTGCTGCTTGCCATTCTTCATAATCAAGGTACCTCCACCCTCGCCACGTATCTGGCAGGTCAATTGCCGGGCATCTGTACGATTGGCTGTATGGCAATTGAAACATCTTCCCGGCAGGGCGGTCTCAGTCATGATAGCCGTTTCATCAAAAGTATGGATATCGCGCTGATAGATGCCGATGTTGCCACCCACTTCGTAGCCGGGAGCGATACGGCGATAGGTCAAACCGTAATCATCCAGCCGATAAGGACTCACCATCATCTGGAAATCCTGATATTGCTTCCACTTACCATCCTTACGGGTACAGACGGTAAAAGAGATGCTGCCACCGACGTTCTGCTCAGTAAGCTGATGCCAGTCTTCCACATCGAAGTCAGCCCATTCACCACAGACATGCAGTTCTCCGCCCTTGCTTCCTTTTGCCACGACATCCACCACATCAACGGTATCACCTTTGATATTGAAGTTCATCGGAGCAATATCAGCCGGAATGGTCACCCCGATATAGTCGGGATAGATGCTAGGCTTACGGTTCACCATGGTAGGATTCTCAACCGACGGAGTACAGGCGGTCATCCCCATCCATACTATCATCAAAGTATAAATAATCTTTTTCATTCTTCGCCTCCTTTCTGTTTACTCATCATTCGTTTCACGTATTCTGCGTATGGCGAACCCGGTACATTCCCCTGATTCTGTATGCACTTCACGGCATCCTGATAACCCACAGGCATCTGCATATAGCCACCATATTGCTGTACCCAACTGCCATAACGCATGAATCCCTGGATATCTCCCTTCAACAGCATCTGCCCCATGAAGTAGTCGAGCGCCATTTTGTTATCCGGATTGTTGATGAAGAGCAGTCCCATCATCTTGTCAATCTCATCATAGCTATAGATCATTTCCGTCTTGAAGCGCATTCTTCTAGCCCATCCAAATCAGGATCATGACTGATAGCCGTATCATTGCCCAGCATCGCCTCCATCTTCACAGCCCAGTCATGATAGAAGAGCGACTGCTTCAAGAGATCGATATTCTTACGGGCTACAGCATACTTGCCATTTACAATCTGACATTCGGTAATGCGCTTCATCAATCTGCCACTCATCTTTCCATTCAGGATGGAAGCCTGCAAATCGCTGGCATAGCGAAGAGAAGAGTTCACGAGACCCAGACGCCAAAAGGCTTCCATCGTAGGATACATCGACATGTTATCACGGGAACGGGGAGCCAGCAAGGCATTTTCTCCACTCTGATAGAAAGAAAACATGCGGTCGGCAAGCTGACGGGTCTGAGCCAGGGCAAGATTCACGCAGTTGCTGGTATAGAACACCTGCACCTGATTCTCCTGCGCATCATGGATGATATCTTCCCACTTCCCGTTACGCACCTGTTCGTTCAGTTTGACCAAGGCATAGAGGTCCTTGTCATATCCCCATTTCTGACCCGGATACCGCATAGGCACGCGATAATAGTTGATACCTGCCATCACAGACATCAATGGATATTGCACCAGAAGGGTACTATAACAAACCAGCTGTATAGCCCAGAGATAGAGTATAGACAAAGGATAGGCAATCGCAACGGAAGGAAGCTTGCCTTTCTTCACCTGCATCAGGAAAAAAGCCAGACGGAGGAAGACATAAAGCCAGGTTGCACCGCCTCCAATCAGCCAGAACAGAATGGGTATCAGAAGCACATCTGCCCACGCAATCCTTGCTCCCCATCTCCGGGTAGCAAGATTCATGAGCCATGTTGACAGCAGGGCTAAGGTCAGAGCTATCGGGAAAGACAGGAGCACTTCGATATCTCCCATCACTTCCAGCAACAGGATAGAAGGAAGAAGAGCTATGAGCATCCCATACCACTTCAACGGCTTGGCTGTATAACTCCTGATTACCTGATAGGTAAGCGACAGGAAAGCCACGAAGAGAAAAGCCAGAATGGCAGCACCCAAAACAGTAACATAATAGAACTGTACCAGGAACTCGCTGATATAATCAGCCAAACCACCTGCCACACTCAGGTCATGCCAAAAGTAGTCGGCAGACCAAAGAAAGAGCTGGTTCTGCTCTTGGTAACATAAGGCTTGTGGATAACCACAATACCAAAAAAGAAAGATACATAAGCCGAACAATGCGACCAGAGTCATTTTCCCATATCTAGAAATGAACTTTTTCATGCACTTAATAGATTAGTCAGGATACCCATATTTATCAACATCCCCTACAGCAAATATTTTACTTTGCTGAAGGATACATAGTCTGAAGAAAATTCTTAAACACTCCGACAGGCTGACGCTTGAGGAAGGCGATGTTATATTCCTTCAACTGGTTCTGTATCTCCTTACCCTTGGTCATCAGCAACTGGTCTGAGCCTTCCTGACGGGCCTGCATACGAAGCTGGTTGTAGGCACTGTTAAACTTCATAATCTGATCTTTCCATACCTGGAGAGAATCGTTCTGAGGAGTTCCCCCGGAAATACTGTTGGCACCAATCGTAACCTTGATGTCGCCCGGTTCAGAAACAACCAGCAAGTCCTGCACGCCATCACGATAGTGATAATCTATACGAATCACCTTCATCTCAGTAGTATCGGCAACAAATTCAAACTTGCCGTCCTTGATGACAACAGAGTCTACATGGGCAGCATCCTGCAGTCCGAACATAGGCACAAGGAAAATCTTCTTGCCATCCCAACGGTTCGACTCCATCGTACCATGGATACGGCAATTTCCCTTTTCGGCAGACTTGCAACCTGCCATTACTACCATACTCGTAACGGTCATCAGAGCGATAACCATCAATAACATCATTTTTTTCATTGTTCTCTTTAGGTTTAATCTGTTTATTTATTCAGTTCTTTTTCAGCCAGGAAATAGATAGGAGCATTGCTTGCGCCCTTCTTAACGAGAAGCCCTTTCTCCGTAAAATGCTTCAACCATTTCAAGGCAGTCTGCTGGCGCAAGGAAAAATGGAATTCCATGTCACGTCGGCAAATATATTCATTCTCTTTCAGGAAATTTACCATCTTGTTCCACAACTGTTCTTCGGTATATTGCCGTGACCTTGTTGTGAATTTGGAACGTTCAAACTTGACATGCCGTGAAACCTCATTCAGCAGTTCGGCAGTAGGCTTGAAGTTTATATTACGCAGACGGATGTCATTACCTGTCACCTTTTCCATCGTCTTGCCTTCCGGCAACTCAGTTGTAACAGACAGGGAGAGATAGCCCACTTGCGGAAGATAGAAGCGGGCACCTTGCGACAGTTCGGTCACAATCAACCCATGCAGCGCAGTCATCACAGCCTGCACATCAGCTCTGGTAAGCGAACAGACCTGCTCTATATGCTCTTCTATCTGCTTACTGGTCATCGGTTCATGGTCTCGCAACCGGACAAATTTCTGTTCTCCACCTTCGCCCTTCGAGTTATGGATGGAATGGATTTCATACTTTATTGCCATAGCTTAGTATTGTTAGTTGTTCATACAAGTACGTTATAACCAGTTAAGTACGTAAGCCATACGCTTCAAGTCCTAGAACTGTGCGACGTGCATCGAACGGTGCACGAGCTCACTTCGAACGCAGCACGCTCTTACTTCGTCCGATGCATGCGCTTACACCGTTCGGTGTGAGTCATGGAGTTGGGGAAGTATAAGCTTCTGGTTGTACAAGTAACCCCGTATAAATGTACTTGTTTTACTGCATACAAAAGTACAATAAAAACTCGTAAACACCAAATCTTTTCAGCAATTATACAAGAAAGTACAGAAGAAAAGCAAAAAAGGTCAAATTCTGTTTACTAAAAGGTATGAAAAAGCCCCGACTGTATCACTACAGCCGAGGCCTAACCTTATTTATAAACCTTTATTTTCTTGCTCTTGCAACTGTTTCATCAAGAAATTCTCTAAAGTCTTCTTATCTGGCAATTGGAGCATATAGGTAGAAACAAACAATTGATTGTCCATACCGGCAAGCGCATATTCCACCATTTTCTTACCCTTTCTTGTGCAAAGCAATATTCCTATTGGCGGATTATCCCCAGGCTGCATTTCATTTTCCTTATAATACGAAACATACGCATTGAGTTGACCAAGATTCTCATGAGAGAATTCCTCGTCTTTCAATTCTAAGATAACACTACAATGCAACACTCTATTATAAAATACCAAGTCTGGATAGTAATACTCATCATCTATCACGATTCTCTTCTGGCGTGACTCAAAGCAAAAGCCTTTTCCTAATTCCAACAAGAATTCCTGCAAATGAGAAATCAGAGCTTCCTCTATGTCGTGTTCAGTAACAACCTCTTGCGCTTTCAATCCCAAGAACTCAAAAGTAAATGGTTCTCTGATTTGCAAGGCATTAGAATCATGACCTTTCATTGTAGGCAAAGACATCATTTTCTCAGGGTTAGTGCTTATTCCTGCACGAACATAAAGGTTGGTACTAATCTGTCGACGCAATTCACGAACAGACCAAGTACACTTGATACACTCTTGCTCATAGAAATAGCGAGCAAGAGGGTCGCTTTGCGTCATTATTTCGACAATGTGAGAAAACGACAACCGTGAAATCAACAACCTACCAGAGGTTCGGAATTTATCCGACACTGTCGGACTTTTTTCCACAAATGAGCCAAACATAGATTTATCCGACAGTGTCGGATAAATTGAGGCAAAAGGCATTATTTGATCAGAAGATTTTCTAACCCAAAGATTTTCCATCATTTGGGGATAATAAAGATAAAAGTTACGTGAATTTTGGAAGAGGGTAACGTTTAATCCCTTCCTATTCACTTTCTCCACAAGTCTCTTGAGAAGGTGATCTCCATATTCCGCCCTATCCTTACCATGTTGTTCAAACTCCACGATATAATAGCCAATGAGCCAGTTACGCATAGTCTGCATTCTATTGATAGCCTTTACTGCACAGGTTTGTGCTGCATCATGAGTCGATTGGATTACATGAGTCAACTCCAAGAAAGAGTGACTACCATGCATCCAATCAGAAACAGGAAGTTCCAGTCCATCATGATTATATACAATCGTGTTGTCTGCCATAAAGTTCGTTCCTTAAAAGTACGCTGCAAAGATACGATTAATATTCCTAACTGCCAAACTTTTAGAGGAATATTTCAAGAAAAGAGAGAAGCACGAAAAAGCCCCGACTGTATCACTACAGCCGAGGCCTAACCTTATTTATATTATAATCACAACGATTATTTCATGTTCTATTTCTTAGCCTTGAATGCCCACCAGGTTGCTTCACCCCAGCCAGCTGTGCCAGGAGCTGCATAAATCAACTTCAAGTGATTAGCATCCAACTGCATAATTTCAAAATCGGTAGGTTTCTCGCCACCACCATTAATCTTGAATGGGAAGAGGATAGAACCAGCATCTGTATGGAGATTACCCAATGCCCACTTAGTCTGAGAGCCATCAACAGAAGCTATGGTACGCTCACCCATACCCCAATTCTGAATCTCATACTTGCCTTGGCGAATCTGCTTGCCTGAGCCATCGAAAGATGTAACAGTCGCTGTTTTCCAATCGAATGTCATATAAGCGTTAGGATCTTCCTCACCAGTAGCGACACCCGTATCAGAATGTTGCAACTGACCTGTCAAATCTGCAGGAGGACATCCCCACCAGATACCATTGCCATCATTGCAGAAAGAGTCACCATCACCAGGAGCATAACCTAAGTTACCCCAAGCACCACCATCTGAACGGAATTCAGTATCCCATTTCCAGATTTTCTTTCCATAAGCATCACTTGCAAGCAAGCGCATCTCAGGAGACAACTCTGAAGGAACATATACGTTAGCTGTTTTTTCAGCTGTGACCGTAGAACCATCGAAGTTCAAAGTCTCAATATAAAATTTCTGTTCTGTAGGATTACCGCGCTTAGGAACAATCTTAAACTTACCATTAGCAACTCCAGAAACAAGAATGTTCTTTGTGCCTTCAGCATCTAGCTGATAGATAGAAACCACTCTTGAAGGAGAAGTAAAGAAGGTGAAGTAATTACCATCCTGTGCTTCAGTAGTACATTCCTCATCACCATACTGGGTGAAAGAGAAACCATCCTGCAATTGTTGTGAGGTTAGGCTACTGACTGATACGCTCACATCATCCTTAGAAGGATCACAAGCAGTAAGCAAACCAGCTGCCATTACCATGAATAATATTGATTTTTTCATTGTAATTCATTTTTAAGATTCGACATTGTTGATTACCAACCAGTGTACTCTGCATCAGCAGCAGTCCAACCGTCATTCTGCTTAACCGTACCCAAAGCCACCTGAGTTTCAGGCATTTTCTGGAAACCAGCAGTAGCATTATAACGAGCTGCATAACCACCATTATGAGCTGTGTTCTTTCCAGGATTACCACAATAGTAAACATCCTGATTTTCCTGCTTAGCCAAAGCCACCTGAGCAATATGCCAACGACGGATATCATTCCAACGGATACCCTCACAGGCAAACTCCCAACGACGCTCGTTCTGCAAATCCTTCAAAGAGTAAGAAGAATAATAGTTAGCAACACCAGTAGCACGCTCATGTACCTTATTCATACCAGTAACATCTTCCTTCAACTCACTCTGCATCAAAAGCACATCGGCAAAACGAATCAAAACCAAATCGTGAATATTACTCAACTGGAAGTTGTTCTCACCAGATGTATCCCAATTGCCTGGGTACATCAAGGTCTCGAAACATGCAACATAAGCAGGAGTTGAAGTTGTACCATCATCATTCTTGACAACAAAAGAACCATCATTCTTTGCACAGATAGGAGCCCACTTCTTAGAATAGTAATCAGTCTCCTGAACGAAGTCAGCCCATCCACCACGGGTATAATTAGGCATTTCAGCCTTGTCATTAACATCACAGACTGTAGCCTTCAGACGAACATCCTTGTTTTCAGAGTCTGCATTCTTCCAATCCTCCACCAAGTTAGGAGCTACAGGACCAGCACCCCAACCTTGACCGAATGGGAATGTGTTAGAATAATCCTGACCACCACGAACACCAAAATGAAGAGCATAACCATTAGCATAACCAATGGTAGTACTCCAAGAAGCGAACTTATTGAACTTGATAGCGAACATAGTCTCTGGATTTACAGCATTGTCATTCTCTACCCACTTCAGGTTATTGTCCTTTGCATATGGATAATCCTTAGCTACCTTGCTGTTAGAGTAAGCCCAGAGATTGCGGAAATCAGGAACCAGTTCGTATCCAGAATTGTTCACACAATCATCAATAGCCTTCACAACATCCTCCTTTGTTAGAGTTGTACCATTAGGCAATTCTACTGATGTCAAAGGAGAGTAATTGGTACTTACCAAATCAGCGGTCGTTGTACCATTGCAATAGAAGCCAGTATAGAACAACCATACACGTCCCAGCATTGCAGCTACGGTATATTTATCCAAACGGCCATTGTCCTTCTTTACATCAGGCATAGCAGTATAAGCCTCATAGAGATCCTGTAAAATCTGTCCCCAAAGTACCTTGACATCCCCCTGAGAAGAAGAATCAGCATCCGGGTCTGTTACCAAAGGCACATTACCATACATAGAAGCCAACTCATAATAGTAATAGGCGCGAAGAGCCTTGGCCTCACCAATAGCCTGATTCTTGGTGTCTTCAGACATATTGCTGGAAAGCCCCAAATACTTAATTGTATTATTGGCACGAGCAATACCGGCATAACGATCAGCATAGAACTGATTCGTCATATCAGCGTTATAGTTACAAAGCAAATCTTCTGCCTGCATCAACTTATCGTTGGTACCACCGCCACCAAGTTGGTCATCACTTGCTAGAGCAGCATTATATAAGAATGACATCTGCGGATTCGCATTGATCGTATTCAAGTTCTGGTAAACACCAGCTAAGATAGCCTCAGCATCTGCATCAGTCTTAGGGAACTCACTTGTTGACATCTCGCCGACATTCTTTACGTCGTCGATATCGCAAGAGGTCAATCCTAAGGTTGCAAGGGCTACTGCAAATATAAATATCTTTTTCATTGCTATTCATTTAATAAGATTAGAACTTAACATTTACACCAACCATGAAGGTACGTGGTTGAGGATAGTTACCAACATCAACACCAGTAACCCAAGGTTCTGAGCCGTTGAGTGCCATACCATTTTCAGGATCCATACCCTTGTAATCTGTGATTGTGAAAAGGTTCTGAGCTGCAAAATAGAGACGAAGCTGCTGGAATGGACAATTCTTCCAGATGTTCTTGAAGTCGTAACCGACTGTCAGGTTCTGCAAACGGAAGTAACCAGCATCCTCAATATAAATGTCAGAAATAGACTGCCAGTTCACACCACGGTTCATGGCTGCCAACTGTGGATACTTATAAGATGTACCCTCGCCATTCCAATAACTATATACCTCTGTAGTATAGTTCTCATACTCACCATCAGTAAACTTACGGTAAGAGCGAGCCACCTGCTGACCCAATGCAGCATAACCAGTAACGTTGATATCGAAGCCCTTATATGAAGCACCCAAAGTGATACCCATTGTTACATCTGGGTTAGGATTACCCAAGTCGGTCTTATCAGCATCATTGACAATACCGTCACCATTTGTGTCTACAAAGCGCAAATCACCAACCTTCAAACCAGAACCCTGATGAGAGTTTGCAGGATCCTGATCCTTCAATGAGCTGATATATTCCTTCAGTTCCTGCTCATTCTGGATAGGACCAGCTGTCTTGTAACCCCAGAAGTAGCCGATAGGATGTCCTTCCTCGAAACGAGCCATATAACCAGTACCCTGAGCAAGCAAATCAGAACCACCAGAGTTGTACTTCTGTGAGCTATTTACCTTGGTTACTTCATTCTTATTGTATGCAATATTGTAACCCACATTATATTTGAAGTCCTTTCCTATCTTGTCGTTCCAAGTCAAGGCAACCTCAACACCGGTATTGCGAACGGTACCGGCATTCTTCATCTGAGTGCTGAAACCAGTAGTAGGAGAAACAGGAACATTCAACAGAAGGTCCTTGGTAGTCTTGCGATACCAGTCAAAAGTCAAACCTAAGCGGCTATTCAAGAAACGGGCATCGAAACCAAGGTCAAGCTGTTCAGATGTTTCCCATGTAAGTTCATCGTTAGCCAAACGGGTAAGAGCAGCACCACGAACTGGATCATCCTTTGTATTGCCGAAAGAATAATTGCTATACTCGTTATAAGCAAACGCAGCCTCATACTGGAATGCAGAAATATTCTTGTTACCATTCTGACCCCAACCAGCACGAATCTTCAAGAAGTCGAACCACTTAGCCAAAGGCTCCATAAACTTTTCGTTGGAAACAACCCAACCACCAGAGAATGAAGGGAAATATCCCCAACGCTTACCTGGAGCAAACATTGAAGAACCATCAGCACGCATAATAGCTGTGAACATATACTTCTCATCGTAATTGTAGTTCAAACGACCGAAGTAAGACATACCACGTGAATCGGTATATGGCAAACCTGTAACTGTAGCAGCCTTGTTGTTCTTCATCAATGTCATGTATGCATGAGACAAATCGCCGAAGATAGAGCTGGAAGCTGTAGCATTCAGGCTATAGCCAAAATCAGGACGGCTCTCACCATACTCTGTACCCAAGAGGATATCGAAGTCATGCTTCTTGTTGATATCAAACTTGTAATTCAAGGTATTGGTTGTACCCCAACCCCAACCGAGGCCTACATTATTGGTAGCCTGGTCTGATGTACGCTGATCTCCCTGGTCATTCAACTTGTACACAGGAAGATAGCAACGCCAAGAATTTGAGTTATGACTATAGTTAATCTGTCCACGATAGGTCAATCCCTTGATAGGCTGAATCTCGATATAACCAACAACGTTCAATCCAAAGTTCATGCTCTTGTTGTTTGCACTCTGGCTATAAGTAAGAGCAGCAATAGGGTTACTTGCATAAGAAGTATAATTGAACATACCAGTGCTCTTCAAATCATTGTAACCGAAGAAACCACCCTCCTTGTTATAGATAGGAATCAATGGATTAGCACGCAACATGTTAGAGATGGCATTGCTATACTGATTACCTATCTGGATACCTTGATTCTGCTTGTGGCTATAATATACATTTTCACCTACCTTAATAACGTCAAGTCCCTTACTGTTGCGATAAACTACATGCTCTGAATTGATACGGAAAGTGAAACGGCGATAATCAGACTTAGCATACTGACCACCAAAAACACCGTCCTGATACTGATAACCGGCACCAATAGAGAACTTACTACGTTCACTACCACCAGTTACATTCAAAGAATGACTAGTAGTAACCGCATTCTTATTGCGGATAGCCTCTATCCAATCTGTTCCGGAATTAGAACCATCAAGATATGACTGATACAAGTCCTCGTATCCCTTAAAATACTGAGACCAATCGCGTGGCTGTTCACCACTATTGTAACGAGCCAAATCCATTACCTGCATATACTGCTTGGCAGTCAACATCTGTGGCAAACGATATACGTTTGACCATCCTACATTACCATCATAAGAAACCTGTATTTTACCCTGCTTACCCTGCTTAGTAGTTACCAAGATAACACCATTGGCAGCAGCAGAACCGTAGATGGCACAAGATGCAGCATCCTTCAATACGTCAATAGATTCAATATCAGCAGGATTCAAGTTGTTGATATCACCACCAGAAACGCCATCAATTACATAAAGAGGAGCGGTATTTCCATTGGTACCTGCACCACGGATCATAACCTTAAAGCCATCACCTGGCTGACCTGATGATGCCTGAATATTTACACCAGGAGTCTGGCTCTGCAAAGCACCCAGCGCCTGAGTAGTATTAAGCTTAGAGATATCATCACCCTTTACCTGTACAGTTGCACCGGTAACGAGCTTCTTCTTCTGCACACCATAACCTACGACAACAACTTCATCGAGAGTCTTGTCGTCTGTCTTCATTGTGATTTTGAAACTAGACTGGTTACCTACAGCGATTTCCTGCTTCTGATAACCAATATAGGTAACTACAATAGTAGCGCTCGGCTTCACATTCAATGTAAAGTTACCATCCAAGTCGGTAACTGTACCATTGTTAGGATTGCCCTTTTCTACTACACTTGCACCGATGATAGGACCTTCTGCGTCACTTACATTACCGGTAACTTTCTTAGCTTGCTGTACAGCATTTACAGTCTGATTAGGAGATGTTGCCAAAGCTTCAGTTGTGTAACTCAAGCCTAAGGATGCCAACGCTCCAACAAGCAGCACTGATTTTCTTAAGTTTAGATTCATATCTTATTGTACTTTCTAGGTTTAATAGAATTAAATCTTTGTGATTGACTAGTAAATAGCCACTCTCTATGCTTCCTTACAACTACCAGCTGCAGGGAAACGATTTTTAACTTTCAAGTTGAATTCATGTTCATATGTCAAAATATTTTAATTTGTTAGTTTTGTTATTTTAGCTCTTTGTTTGTGACACATTGCAAGTAGATATCATTCAGTGGTAACAGTTGCAATAGTATCACGGCTGCAAAAGTACAACTCTTTTTTGAAAAAAGCTGATACTATTTTGCTTAATTTATGTATTTTTCGTTACTAAGGTTATTTTTTTTAAGAAATAACGATAAACACGAAAGGTTTGTTAACCTTCAGTGTTTATCGTACACTTAACATTTTAGCAGTTTTTGTGGTACATTTTCGCATAAAGAGCAAAAAAGTATCACCCTATTTGATTCTTCTCGTTACTTTGTAGCAAGAAAATTGCGAACCGGGTTGGCATACATCGTTAAAATCTTCTCTTTCAAGAAGGCTTCATCCTTGTTTGGAAGCTGAATCTTTGCCAACTGTCCTGCGATATATTTCTCGAATCGTGCCTTGTCTTCTGCAGAATATTCCGCTACATGTGCCTCGGTATTCTCCAAAAGATCAAGTGCCACATAATTGCCTGGATAGAGGCGATAGTTGCTATGAACCTCATGGTCGATATGCGAAGCGATGGTAGTGAAGAGTTCCTGCTTCGGCATCTCCGGGTCGAGGGAATCAAGATATTCGTCTAGGCATGGGGCTGCATGATAATGTACATGTCCCTTATAACCGAAGATACCGGTCTGCATGCTAACGAGATCATCCATAGGTCCCTTCTTCCAGCCTTCCACATCACGCTTGAGCTGATACTCCTGAGCTTTGAGAAAATCGCAAGGATCATACTCATAGCTGATAGACAGCGGAACGAGATGAAGCTGCTTCAGGCGGTCGATAACGCTGCCTTCTCCGCCCATCGCCATCATCTGCAGGATGCTCTTCTGTGTGCGGTCATCGCTATCCTTGGCTCTACCCTCTCGCTGGGCAATCCAGATATTCTCGTTCTTCTCCTTGATGGCGAAGTGCATATAGTCGGAAAGACGCTTGCTCGACATCAGCATCTGGCGCATGCTCAAGGCACGTTCCACGATAAAAGCCTTGTTGACACGTACCAGGTCCTTGACCCAAGGAAGAGACAGGAGATTATCTCCGATGGCTATCTCGCAGGTGGTCTTGAAGCCATTGTCGATAAGCATTACATCGAGGATGGCTGAATCGAGCACGATGTCGCGGTGGTTGCTGATGAAGGAATAGTTGCGGGTATTATCGATGGCAGCGCAATCCATCTCACAACCCGTTGCTGCCTTCTTCAGGATGCCATGAACAAAATCGTAGGCGAAAGCTTTCTGGAACTCCAGATTGGTCTTGCAGGCCTTCAACTTCTGGGCAATCATCTCGAAAGGAACTTGTGGATAGAGATAAGCAAGTACTTGCTTGAACTGATCGTTTGAAAGCAAACGGTCGAACACCTCAGGAAGGTCTTCCGGTTCCCAAGGTCGAATGGTATCAAATTCTTGAGGGATCTTCATAACTTTATGGTTTTATGGGAAGTTAGAGAAGTAAAGAGAAGTTATCACTCCCTATGGTCGTTTGGGAAGTTAAGGGACAAATACTTTTTTCCAAACCAATAGGTTTCAAAACTATTGTCCCTTAACTTCTATAAATTCCCTTAACTTCTATAAATTCCCCAATTATTAGAACTGATTCTCCACAATGTCGCTGAGCACATCCTTGATGTCAAGGCCTGCAGCGCGGACCTGCTGAGGAATGAAACTGGTAACGGTCATTCCTGGAGTGGTATTGATCTCCAGCATATTCACCTTGTCCTTACCGTCCTTATCCTTAGAGATGATGTAGTCGATACGGATGATACCGTTGGCATGGAGGATATCGTAGATGCGGGATGTGGTCTTTGCCACCTCTTCTGCAGTCTCAGGAGAGAGACGGGCTGGAGTGATTTCCTGTACCTGACCGTTATACTTAGCATCGTAATCGAAGAACTCATTGCTGGTTACCACCTCGGTAGCTGGCAAGACAACGGTCTTCTCTGCTGTCTTGTAAATACCCTGGGAAATCTCGGTACCATCGAGGAAGCCTTCAATCATTACCTCGTTGCTCTCCATGAATGCCACACGGAGGGCTGGCGCCAACTGGTCGGCATTCTTCACCTTGCTCACACCGAAGCTACTGCCGTCAGCAGCTGGTTTTACGAAGCAAGGCATACCGATGCGCTCGGCAATCTCGTCCTCATCATACTGTTCACCACGACGGAGCAAGATACTGTCAGCCACGTTCACGCCAAAACCACGCAGGTAGTTGTTGAGCACATACTTGTCGAAGGTCATTGCCTCTACCAGCACACCACTTGTAGAGTATGGCAGGTGGATAAGGTCGAAGTATCCCTGCATCACACCATTCTCACCAGGCTGTCCGTGGATGGTAATATAAGCATAATCGAAGTATACATGCTTGCCATCCTTTACAAAAGAAAAGTCGTTCTTATCGATTTCGGCAGTCTCGCCATTATCGAAAGCCACGTGCCAGTCGGTACCCTTTACATCGACCAGGTAAATATTGTATCGCTCTTTGTCGAAGAATGAGTACAAACCCTGACCTGAGCGCAATGAAACGTCGTGCTCAGAAGAATCACCACCGCATACGATGGCTATCGTTCTCTTGCTATTTTCCATAATTACTAAATATTTTTGAATGTATCTTGTGTGGTGCCAGCGATGAAGCCGCGCCACTTTTCTATTAATTGTCTAAAATCTTCCGGCCACTCACTGTCAAAGTCCATCTGCGCCTTTGTTGTAGGATGAACAAAACCGAGGGTCTTGGCATGGAGTGCCTGACGTGGACAGAGTTTGAAGCAATTCTGGATGAATGCCTTGTAACCGCTGCTGCGCTGACCTCTCAGAATCTCAGCACCTCCATAAGTCTCGTCCATAAAGAGTGGATGACCTATCTGCTTCATGTGGGCACGGATCTGATGGGTACGACCCGTTTCCAGGATGCACTGCACCAAGGTGGTATAGCCGAAACGCTCCAACACCATATAATGAGTAACCGCACTCTTGCCGATACCGCTATCCGGGTCGAAGACCTTCATGCGGAGACGGTTCTTCGGGTCACGTCCGATATTACCCTCGATGCGTCCCTCATCTTCTACGATGTTTCCCCATACCAGGGCGTTGTAGCTGCGATGGGTAGTCTTGTTGAAGAACTGCTTGCCCAATGCCGTCTTGGCAGTAGGTGTCTTGGCAACAACGAGCAATCCGCTGGTATCCTTGTCAATGCGATGCACCAATCCCACTTCCGGGTCGTTGGCATCAAACTCCGGCATATCTCTCAGATGCCAGGCTACTGCCTGAATCAAGGTACCATGGAAGTTGCCGGCTCCCGGATGAACCACCATTCCTGCCTCTTTGTTCACCACCATCAACTGGTCGTCTTCATATACCACATTGATGTCGATTTCCTCCGGCTTGATACTGGTCTCATGACGGGGACGGTCGAGCATCAGCGTAACGATGTCGTTCGGACGCACCTTGTAATTACTCTTCACCGGTTTGCCGTTTACATGGATAAAACCAGCATCGGCAGCCTGCTGAATGCGGTTGCGGCTCTGGTAAGCCATCTTGTCAGCCAGATATTTGTCGATGCGGACAGGATCCTGATTGGCGTCCACCTGCACCTTCCAGTGCTCATAGAGATCATCGCCTCCTTCGCCAGCCGGCACAGCTCCACCTTCCTCCATCTGGAGTTCGCCATCCAGTTCATCGATATCTCCCGCATCATCAAAACCGAAGTCTTCCTCTACAGGAGCATATACCTTATTATATATATAATTCAGAATTTCCACTCTTAATTATCAATTATTAATTATTCATTCTCACTACTCCTACTCCACAACCTCATTCTGCTGCTGTTCGTGTGTCGGTTCAACAGGTTCAGTACCAGGAACCACCTCGAAATTATCCGTCTCGGTTTCTCCGGTACCCTCCCCTTCAATGACATCCTTTTCACTATGCGAGATAGGATCAACAATATCAAAAGAATCGGAAGCATCGCGTCGGCCGTTACCCACCTGGATAATCAAGGTATCATCAATAGACACCTTGTCGCCAGCCACCACATGCCTTCCTTTCACGAGGATACCGTATACCCAATCCTCTTCACCCGGAATATATTCAGGCGAGCCCAGCTTGAATCCCATAGCCGTCAGCTTTGCCATTGCCTCACGCAGGGAGCAGTTGTCGATGATATCAGGAACGGTGATGCGTGGAGAATGATCGGAATTGATGGTCACATAGATGACATGCCCCGACTTTACCAATTCTCCGAATATAGGCGTCTGCTCCAGGATGCAGTCAGCAGGCAGGGAACGTACATATCCCGTATCCGTAACCACAATCTGCAATCCGGCATCATCCAGGATGCGGGTAGCATCCTCAATTTTCTTGTATCTGATATCAGGTACCCTGATGGCTTCACCGTGATGGGTATAGATATCGATGCCAAACTTGACACCGACACAGAGCAAAACAAAGACCAGGAACATGGCTATGAGATTGCCCCAAAGATACTTACTCTTAAACTTATTTATAAACTCAGATAAAGTCATTCTTACTTTTTTGGTGCAAAGATAGGAATAATCGAAGACAATACAAAATAAAACACAAAGTTTTTGCGCATCACAAGTGCATAAAAAAACAAAAAGCAGCAAAGAATCTCTCTTTGCTGCTTTTAATGTCATCGTCGTCCGACGAATTTTCCTACAGGAAATTACTTTCCGTGGTGCTCGTCAGATACAGTTAACTTCTTACGGCCATGAGCACGGCGAGAAGCCAATACGCGACGACCAT
>OIXA01002725.1_pt1 | contig 19723 bp, 18 predicted proteins | sample 1587721 | NCBI WGS metagenome assembly OIXA01 (sample SAMEA3888900, study PRJEB22519) | human gut metagenome | biome: human gut; feature: human-associated habitat; material: faeces | place: Denmark | collected 2013 | reverse complement strand
CGACATCACCCCAGATGAGAAGTCCGGAAGCGTTTGCTTTCATCTCTTCCCAGTTGCTTACATAATTGTGTGCCAGTTTTATTTCCGGATTGATGCCGTTATCCCTGGCAAAAGTGTAGTCATAGAGTGCTTTGTCCTGTAAGCCGCTGGTTTTAAGATGCTCTATTTCCATTTGTTTTTCATGAAGTTTTCTCTGGGCTTCTTCCTGCTCAAAGATTTCCTGCTGGCATTTACAGCGGATGGAAGGAATAAGAACCTTTCCCTGTAATTCATGCCGGCATTGTCTTGGCGTATTGCATTTGGAACAGTAGATCAGGTGGTCTGTTTCGTTAAAATATTCATCAGGCTGAAGCTCTCTGTTTGGTGTTATAGCGGTTGCTTTTTCTGTAAATCTTGTCATAGTGTTTCGTATTCCTCACTTTCGTAATTCCTTTGCCGGGAAGCAGGATGATCCTGTCTTGCCCAACTGATGATGGTAGCTGCATGGTTCTGATATTGCTTTCCGGTAGAAGCCATATAACCGGATAAGCGTTCAATATAATCCTTCCAGTCAGGGATTGTCTGCCGGATATCTTCAAGCTCTTTTTCTGACAGAAAAACATTTTGAAATTTTCCATAGGGTGAGAGTGGCTCCTTACTCCCTCTTATTGCTAAATTGTTCTTTTTTATCTCTTTCTTATTACCAGACAGTTTTCTGTCTGTATCAGGGAAAGAATCCTGTCTGTCAATAGGACAGTTTTCTGTCTGTCTTAGGGAAAGAAATCTGTCTGTATAGTGGATGGTTTCTTTTGGGAGTTTTACATAAATTCGATTGGGCTGTCCGGGTCCCTGCCGTTTTCGGAAGATAAGCTCCTGTTTTTCCAGTACTGCCAGAGCAGTTTTAACCGTCATCTGGCTTTTGTGGAGAACTTCTGCCAGTGCTTCAATTGTAAAGTAAATGAACACATGACCATCGATATCTGACCAGCCCTCATTTTTCTGGGAAAGCCTTGCCCGGTCGAGCAGGATAATATAAAGCATTTTGGCAGTTTCGTTTATTTCCATGTCCAGAAGAAAACGGGGAAACATCATATAAGATGGCAGGCTTGTGTCTGCTGTCAGAAAGTCCGTCATGTGTTCACCTCCAATCACAATGGTTTATTCTCCAAGAAAATCCCAGTCTATATCACGATCCGGCTGTTCTTTTTCAGGAGCTGGAAAGGGCATCCTGATGGGGGATTCCCTTTCCAACATGCCTGCAGTCAGCCCGGACAGAAAAATCGGCAATGACTGTTTCAGGCTGTGTTCTACTGCTTCTACAATCTGTTTCACAAAAAGTTCTTCCCGTTCCCTTGTTTCCAGATAGGGATCAGCCTGAGTGCGGTAGTAGCGGTCAAAATAATCGACCAGTGCAAGGGAGATTACCTGGCTGTAAGATTTAAAATTCTGTCTGTCCATCGTCTGTAAATATTCCCAGGCTCTCCGCTGCTGGTCTTTGTCCAGATTAAATCGCAGGTTTGTGTTGCGGATATGGTTCTGCATGGCTTATCCCCTCCTTTTCAGGCTCATATAAGCCAGAGATTCATAACCTTTGGCAGTGGCACAGATATCATCAAGGATGGTAACTCGTGATTTGTCATACGCTCCAAAGTTACGGATCAGGCATCCACCGCCTCCGACCACATACAGGCGCATCAGGCCAGGATTGTATTCATATTTGCGGAGCGTGGCAAAAATATCTGTGACATACTGTCTGGCAACAGCAGTAATACAATCCAGATAAGACGCTGAAATGTCAGCGGTTCCAAACCGCAGAATCTGCTCTACGGTAGATTCTTCAATCTTTACTCCGAAGTTGTCCAGAACAGCGTTTTTAGCGGCAATCATGCATTGGTTTACGCCAAACTTTTCTGTCCAGCACCGGCTTTCCTGTGCTTTCTTATTATTGATATACAGAATGTTCATGGTTCCGTTGCCGATATCTGCAAGAAGATTTGTCCCCTTGAAATCTCCAAGTCGGTTTACGATAGCCGGATATCCCTGCGGGTAAAGGCTGCATCCCACAAAACGGAGATGATACTCTTTGCTGTTAAATCGGTAATGGACTTCTGGATTCTGGAGCAGATAGGAACGGAAATCTTCTCTCTGGTTTCTGATCCATGTCAGAGGAAGCCCGGCAGCCAGATGAACGTCTGCTTCACGGATGGAAAAGACATTCAGTTCCCTTGCAATCGCCATGAGAGTTAGAAGATAATATTCTTCGTCCATAGCTTTATCTGGGATAAATTCTTTGTGTCCTTCGCCAATCCGGTAGTAAATGCCGTTATATTCCAGAATATTCCCGGTGAAGATGGGTTCTGTTTCATAGGCTTTGATTCCGGTTGGTGTGACGGTATTTGCTGTTTTCATGTTGCCGTAGCCGTGATCTACAGCAATGATTTTTGTGTTTCTGAGTTCTCGCATAAAAAACACCTCCATTTTCGTATTGATTAATTCAGCAGGCTGTACCGGTGTGGTACTGCTTTGCTGTGAGATAAGCATACGAAAGTTGGAGGAAAAAGACATTGAGGGAAAATTGAGTTGGAATTGAAAAATAGGATATAATTTTGTAAAATAGAGCAATTTCTTTAGTTTTTTATAGCCCTGCATTTTTTGGTTATAAACGTTCATTAAATGTTGACATGTTATTATATAAATGGTAAAATTGTACAATAAAATGTGGAAAGTTGGATGGAATTTATTGAATTATAATAAAACTAATCGTACTTAACTGGCGGCTTATGTATTTGTAGAACTTAGAATAATAGAAAATTTAAAATATTATCAATTTTTACAGCTGTTGCAATGCTTTCAGTAGGAACAACAGTTTTTGCAAGTCCTTAACTGTTGTTTGATAAGGAGTGTAGTTTTATACAAATAGTGATATTATTGCAAAAAACTAGGATTTTATAAAAATAAAAAAATCAAGTCTATAGCTGTTTGAAGTGAGGAGAAAAGCGTATGAGAAATGTGTTGGCAACGGACATAAAAAACAATATTCGAAGCATTCGCTTTATTTTGGGGATTTTTCTAATCGTTTCGGCTACCCTGATGTCTGAGCATGAGATGTTGCAGAAGATCATAAATGCAGGCGGATCTGCAGAAGGACCAGGCTGGTTCGTAGCATACACCTATTGTATGAACAGCGTTAATATGCTTCTGTTTGTTCCCATTGCCGTTGCTTTTGCGGGTGGAGAGAATACGGAGGCTGAGCTGCACAGTCGTTTTTTTCTGTTCAGTTATATCCGTTCAGGGAGAAAACAGTATCTCGTAGGAAAAGCAGCAGGATTGTTGGTCTCCGGAGGTTTGACAGCTTTTTTAGCCATGGTGTTCCTTCTTGTAATCTGTATACTGAGGTTCGGTCAGTATCCTTCTCTGATTGACGGAAATTATGAGATGGCAGTGCTTGTGGGCAGAACGGCGGTAAGCTTTCTGAGATTGTTTTTAAATGGCGCTTTTTGGGCGCTAATTGGCGGTACGTCGGCTGTCATAACAAAAAATCGCTATATGTCCTATGCCGTTCCTTTTATTCTTTATTATGTCCTGACCGTATTTCAGGAGCGTTACTATCAAAAAGCATTCTTTCTGAGTCCCCGCTATTGGGCGGCGTCTATTTACTACAATGATATCTTCTGCATTGCTATATTAGCGGTTGGAAGTTTTTTAACGGCACTGATCTTTATGTGCGCAATAGAAAGAAGGTTGCGGTATGCGTGATATTAAACAGGCTTTTTGGATTGCAGGCCAGAATTTCTATGGATGGAAAAAAAGTCCGAGGATCTGGATGACCTTTATTTTGGCAGCTATATTATGTCTGATGCTGTCGGATCAGATTATTTCCCATGCGATAAAATATGAGACAATCCTTCAGGTATTCGAGCCGTTTATTTGGACATATGGGGATGCATCCTCTGTTATGCTGTCCTCCCTGCTTTTAATCCTGCTCTTTGCGGACATGCCATTTATCAGTCAGGCAACTCCGTATTGGCTTGTACGCACAAAACGGAAGATATGGCTTGCGGGTCAGATTATCTATGTGATCCTGGCGACTGTGATTGAGTTATTATATGAACAGCTACATAGTCATGTTGCTGAAGGCAAAAAAACACATCATGGTGGTCCATGCATTCCTGCAGTTAGAAGACTATTTGTGGATACAAAAGGTGAATTTTTTCCATGTGAAAGAGTTTCGGAAGAAGATTCAGAAATGTGCATCGGAAGTTTGGATTCGGGATTTGATTTTGATAAAATGAGTTTCCTACTTAACCATGGTAAGATGATTAAAGAAAAATGTTTAGGATGTTGGAATTTGAGAATGTGTGCATATTGTTTGGCGCAAATTCCAAAAGATAATCAGATATTAACAGAAAATATGTTGCTACAGCAATGTGAAAACTCAAAAGAAAGTACACTTTTATTGCTATATAAATTGTGTATACTTGTTGAGTTTGGATATAAAGGAAATGAAAATTTGCAAGTATTAAAATAAAGGAGTGCATATGGAAAAATTAGTTGTGTTTCCATTAAATAATGACACAGAAATACTTATCAAGGGATTGAAAGAAAACAAATTATATCAGGTGGTTGCGGTATCCAGCTATATAGAAGATAGGAGTAGGCTTGAACTATTACAAAAGAAGAGTTCGATATATTGTAGTACAGAATTTGAAGAATGTCTTACTCGAGCTGATGCTATTGTTTTTTCAGAAAATACAATGGGATATAGTTATGACGGATACCAAAAAAGAGTGCAAATGGCATTAGACTCAGGGAAAAAGATTTATGCTGGTTTAGCACTGCTAGATAAGATTCAAATTGACAGAGATAAAGTATGCTTCAAGAGTGGTTATTAGTAATGACAATAGCGTAATGTACTAACAAGTTATAGTTACTAGTACATAGAACAGACTGCCTTATACATTAAAATAAATAAGGTAGTCTGTTTCTAAAAAATATACGAAAACGTTAATAGTGTCAGGAAGGTATTTATAAGTTAAAGAGTTTATAATTGAAGTTTCGTGAAAAAGCGACAATTCTATAAGATATATGGAGGAAAAATGAAAAAAAGTGTTCTAGCAATTATGGTAGGTGCGTTGTGTATTATTCTTTCCAGCTGTCAGGAAACACCAGAGGAGAGTTCGGTAGTCAGCAAAGTGGATGGGATTAGCGAGGCGGCTGTCTGTGAACCTCTTAAAAAAGGAGAAAAGAGAGAGACAAATGTTCCAACGCATTGGAAATTTGAAGAAAAGAAAAGCAACGACCGTGTGGTTATCCAGGCAGATATTAAGTTGGGCGAACAAAGCATTGGCAATCTTCCAGTCATAGAGATGCAAAATCACGAGTTAACGCAGGAAGAACTGAATGGATTGATTGATTATTTTACGGACGGTGAGGAACTATATATGCCACAGATGGTGACAAAGGATGCGTATCAGGAAGTGTTAGACAGGATTTCCAGCAAGGAAGGAAGTTACTTGCAATCAGCATATTCTACATCGATTGCAGGGATTCAAAACGCAACCCGAGAGGGGATGGAGCTTGCACCGGATGAAGCGTCTGCACCGGAAAAGATGGAGATAAAATTTCAAAAAAAAACAGAGGATCACGGTGTGGAAGCGGCACGGAGTTGGATGAGTACTGAATTGGAAAACACAGATACAGAGGATTATTTTACTGCAGATGTGGGCGAGGACAGGAAGGCATATATAGAAGCAGAGCGGTATAATCAGGAAATTGACAATGACAGTAGTTTTCTCTGGATGGAGGGTTCTAATTTTATAGAAGAAGAAACAATAGAAACTGAGGAAATGCAGAGTGAGTATTACAGTAGCTTTGGCATGGATACCAACGGCTATACAGAGAAATTTCATGAACTGGCAGATGCGTATCGAAAGTGCATGGACAAGATCACCTTTACAGAGGAAGATGGAAAGGAACAGGCAGAACAAGTTTTAGAGGATTTAGGTATCGATGGAATGGGCCTTGTAGATTCTGATCGTACCGTGTGGTTCCCGAATGGCGCATGTTCAGAGCGCAATGGTCTGGGACTTGGTAGTGATGCTTTGTGGCAGGGAGATCTGGATAGAGGATTACCGGGATATCTGTATTGTTTTTCGAAAAGTGTAGAGGGTATTACTTCAGTTCCTGATGGCGTGGTTGCGGAAGAAACAGTGGATAGTTATGTGCCTCCGTTCCAGGTAGAAACAATCTCTATTCTGATAACAGAGGAAGGAATTAAATATTTTAAATGGGATGGGATATCGGAAGAAGTCTGTACGGTGACGGAAAATACAAAGCTTCTGCCTTTTGAAAAAATACAGGCAAAGCTGACAGATCAGATTTTTTATTGGTATTCCGGAAAAGGCCAGTCTGCCAACGACACTACCGCACTGGAGTATGATGTGGTAAACGCAAAATTGCAGTATACTTATACCACAGCCTATCAGGAGCCGAAACACGCATGGTTGGTTCCAGCATGGATTTTTACTGTCAGGGAAAGTATTGGTGGAAATTCTCTACAGGAGCTTTCTTATGTGATCAATGCTTATGATGGCAGTGTGATTGGAGAAGCATATTAGGGTTCAGCGACACTTGAATTTTTATTGACCATAGAATTACAAGGTTTATCATGAGAATAATAAATATGCGATATTTGGCTTGGATATATAACAGGTAAGAATAGGAATAGTGCAAATGATTAAGCTCGCATTGATTGATAACGGTATACCTTATCATATGAGAAATAACAGGAATCAAAGGATTGTTCATAAATCTTTTTTGGCTTCTAAATGCGATCCAAGTGAGTATAAAGACGATAAATCATTCCATGGCGCTGTATGCGTCGGAATTATCACAAGCATATGTAGTGATATAGAATTATGGGACTTGAATGTGACTGACTCTGCAGGAACAACACAGATCACAGTTTTGCTGGAAGCTTTGGAATGGTGTATTCAAAATAAAATAAAGTTAATTCACATGAGTCTTGGAACAATCAATTATTTTGATATTAAACCCTTATGGATTCAAATAAAAAGATTACTTGATGCTGATGCGATTATAGTAGCAGCATATCATAACAGAAATATAAAGACTTATCCAGCTGCATATCCAGGTGTTTTTGGTGTCAGGCAGGATCGTTATGGTCTTTTGGGAAATGGTCAAATTCTGTTTCAAGAACAAAAAGGTTATAATATTGAGAATTCTATTATAGCAAATTTTTCGTGGAATGGGATCGTAAATCAAGCCAATAGTTATGCGGCTCCTGTTGTCACTGGACATATTGCTACATATTTAAACAGAAAGCCCACAGCAGGATTTGATGATGTTATGGACTTTTTGATGACTATAGCAACGCATAAATCTGATTATCCGGATATACTAGAAAATGTAATAAGGGATAAAACCAATATAGAGATACCGGTAATTGCCGGTATTGATTTAGATTACGAGGAAATGATACAGCTAAAAGTGATGTTTAGTCAGAACGGTTATTACGCAATAAATCTGCAGAAAAATCCTTTAGATGAAAATGTAATTCCTTTAGAATATTATGACGATTCCAATGAGTCATTGAACGATATCCTTTATACAGTATATATAGCTTATGAACCTGATATTATTCTTTTGAATCAAGAGGAAGAAATATTTGAAAGTAGTAAGGCATCAGATATAGATATGTATATTGTGCGTAAAAATAATATGTATGAATTGTATGCAGAAGATCGAATAGGAATCACTTACAATATAGAGGATATATATGAGCTTGTTTGTCAATATTTTGCTTAACGAATAGTGAGGATGGCAATTGGATATGAGAGAAAATGGGAAAACATGGTATCGAATTTGTAAAATGTTGTGTGAATATAAAAAGTATTTTCCAGGGATTATCTGTTGCCTTTTGGGTTCATCATTCATAACGTTTATACACCCACTGCTTATAAGACAAATAACAGATTGTGGTATATTGCAGAAAAACATGAAATACATTCTTTTATTTTCTGTTATATTAATAATAATTTCTTTAACCCAGCAAGAGTTAAATATAATCCAAACAAAATTATTTTCAAATGTACATAATCAGTTTACACATTCTCTCTATAAAAAGACTTACTGGAAAATCAATAGGATGAAAATACAGTATTTTGCTGAAAGAGGAAGTGCAGAGATTATAAATACAATTGGTATGGATATTGATAATGTGTCATCTGTTGTGGATCAGATTACTCAGTTTTCTATATCATCAATTCTCCAAATAATAGGAGGAGTAGTTGGGCTGTCCTTATTAGACTGGAAATTAGCAATATTGATAGAAGCAATTATTCCACTGAAATTTATAATAGTGTCCTATTGTGCAAACAAGAAACGGGAAGTGTTTGAACAGTGGATTGAGGATAAACGAAAGTTTATGAGTTGGTTTGCCGAGTGTATAAATGGAATTCATGAAATGAAGCTCTGGAATCTGTTTCAGGTAAAAAAATCTCAATTTGAAGGTCTGCAAAAAGATTTGATGGATTCATATAAAAAGAACGCAATGCTAGATGAATATAGTACTGTCAGTGTTGTAGTAATAGACACGGTTGTAAATGCGTTATTATATATATTAAGTGGGCTTTTTATAATAAAAGGAGAATTCACTATAGGCGGAGCATTTGCTTTTATTACATATAGTGCATATGTTGTAAATCCAATTTCAGCATTGATAAACATTAAATATTATTTTGCGCAAATTGAGCCATCGGCAAAACGTCTTTTTGAGTTATGGGGACAACCGGAAGAATTGGAAATGAAATTATGTGAAATGAAACCTGAGAAAATTTATCAAGATAGGGATATGGTTTTTGAAGTAAAAAATCTTGTCTTTGGTTATGAACCAGGACACCCTATTTTAAATGGTATTTCACTATGTGTAAAAAAAGGGGAACGAATTGCGATCGTAGGAGAAAATGGAAGTGGCAAATCAACACTTTTGAACCTTTTGGCGGGATTCTACCGGCCACAAAAAGGAATAATAAAATTGTATGGAGCTCCTGTGGAATTGATGGATATACAAGATATGAGAAATAGAATTGCGGTTATAAGCCAAAGACCATATCTATTCCAAGGGACTATAGAGGAGAATGTTAATATCGATGGAAAGGCGTCAAGAGATGCAGTTGTTGAAGCATGTAGAAAAAGTGGTGCTTTAGGTTTTATTGAAAAATTGGATCATGGATTTGGACAAAAAATTGGACAAGATGGTGCAAAACTTTCTGGAGGAGAAAGACAAAAGATAGCTGTAGCTAGGGCTCTGCTGAAAAATGCAGACATTTTACTTATGGATGAGGCTACAGAAGGATTTGATGTTGAATCAAATGAAGCTTTACGTGAGTTATTACATAGTGAATTAAAAAATAAGACTATCGTTTTTATTACGCATAAGTATAAAGAACTGGAAAGTGTTGATAAAGTATATCGCCTTTCAAAAGGAATTTTAGAATTGGTGCGGAGTTAGAGATATAAATTTCTAATAGAACTGAGCCACTATGCATTTGACATATTGTATCAAACAGTAGGTTGATGACGAGATGATTGTAATGTATCGCAGATTGAACAAGCAGAGGAGCATATTTACAAGTTCTCAGGCATTGATGAAGGCAATATACCTAGACTATAAAAAATTTGAGATAGGAGGAGCGAAAAGTGTCAAAAAAAGAAAAGTGATCCTTATGTAAACGCTCCATGTCTAAGAAAAAATGGAAATGGACAAGCGCCTAGTCTTGGAGTGTATCTCAAAACTAGGCGTTTACATTATTGAGGCAATATATTTTACAAGTGTTTGTAGGAACCGTTAGTGCTTGGTGAGAAGAATACTTTTTGCCAGAGCAATTCCAGCTTGTGGATACAATTCTTGAATTGCTTGATATTTTTCTTCAATCAATTCGGGTTCGTCTGCCCATATATCCTCATAAATTTTCAAGGCTTTTTTAAAATGGGTTTTCGCTTGCGAAATATTTGCAGTGATCAGGCAGATACTTCCAAGGGATTCCTGTACCTGGGCATAATCCAAACAGTGGTTTGAATTATATTCTTTGATAATCTGTGCTAATTTCTGAAGAGCAGACAGGGCAAGGTCAGGTTCTTGTATTTCAATTAAGAGGACAGCATAATTATTAATCTGAGGAATACTGTCATTAGTATAAAGAAGCTGGTATTGTTGTAAAAGAGAGATACCCATTTTCATGTGCCTTTTAGCGAGATCAAGTTGTCCGTTGATTCGGTAAAGCCCTCCAAGATTGGAATGGAGGTTGGAAACCAGGTGGGCATTTTCTTTTGTGGTTTCTTTTATTTGAGCAAGTGCTTCTTTTTCTAATTTTATCGCTTTTTCTGTTTTGGGTTCCAGAGTTGCCTGATAATCCAATAGTAAGGCACGGTCAGATGCAGTCCCGTAAGTATTTGCTTTTATAAAATGCTGTAGTTCCTGGATGATTTTTTTCATACCCTTTTGATAGTGGTACTTCTCCATATATGGAAAAACATCTTCTAAAAATAACAGGTATTGGGGAATATCGTCCTTTTCAATGAAAAGCATGATGTTTTCTACTGTTTGAAATAATTTTTTATAATAGCTAACTTCAATGCCATGCATCAAACATATTTTTTGCAGAGAATCCAATAACGTGTGGCAGCTTGTAACAGAAGGTGCGGTCTCGGAAACTGCAATTTCCTGAATCATTGGATGCAGAGAAATAGTATGCCGGAGACTTGACTGTACAAAACCTGTCTCGATCAGATCATTCACGTCATTTAAAGTAGGCAGCTCCAGCCATTTGGAAAATATACGGGCAGAAATACCAGATGAAGGCATAAAACACATATTGCACATAATATCCTGCTGTTTCCGTGATAAGGAGTATAACGAAAACAGGGTATGGATATGGTTGTAATAGGTGGCTTTTTTGCTCTGACCATCTTTCATTACTTTAATCTTATCTTCATTATGAAGAGAAGCCTTTTCCTCTTGAAGTTTTATCAATAATTGCTCTGGAGTTAAAATTCCATTTTCCAGAAGTTTGGCTGCCAGTTCGACAGCAAAAGTATGGTAGTGTACAGTTTCTATGATTTTTTCTACGATTGCCCGGTTTTCCTCTGCTTCTGAATAAAATACAGATGTCAGTTGAAAAAGAGTGGGTATATCTTTCAGTTCTTTTAATTGAAAACTACAGTATTCAGACAGTTGGCTTCTGGTTGTAAATAAAACCCGGCAACGGTATTTTAATACGACTGACAGGCAACTGTCCTGTGTGGATGTGACATTAAAATTGTCTATGATCAGCAGTGTATCAGATTTCAAAGAGCGTAAGAAACGGTTATGTCTTTGAAAACGTTCCTGCTCACTGATTTCTGGTGGATCATCAATAAAATCCATGTCTACAATATCTTGATATAGATTACCGGTGTATTCCATATAGAGAATATTGGTGTACTGTTTTCTGTATTGCTTTGCATAGGCTTTAGCAAGCTCGCTTTTTCCAATTCCGGCAATTCCATAAAGAAATATATGTCGGTTCTCTTCAAACAAAGTATGGAGTTCATCCAGTTCTTCTTCTCTTCCTAGAAAATGACGGCATGGTTTTGGGACTTCGCTGTCCATAATGTAATCCAGAACAATCGGAGATAGAACACCTCCTGCAATCAGTTTTTGATTTCTTGTATCACGTTTAATAAATTGCCGTTCCATACCAAAAGAAAGTACTTTTGCTAAAAACAACAGCCTTGAATCAGAAGGTTTATATAGAGATACAAGTTCCTGCTTTTTTGTATCCGAAATCGTATCGTCCTGTATGAATAACGTGTAAATGTCCTGTATAACCATGTTGCAGTCTGCCATTAAGGGAAGTAAGTTCCGCTGAATGGTTGTTGCCAGTTTTTTCTGATTGCTGGGTTTTGCATAATATGAGGTTATTTTGGGACTGATTTTTGCTTGTCCGGTTATCCAGCGGCAAATTAGACCATTATCCATAGAAAAATCTTCATTTATCGGATCATTCATAAAATCTTCAAATAATTCGTATAAAAAATCAGGTTGGTTCATCTGATTGCTTTCACTGATTTGATTTTTTAGGCATGTGCTAATAGAAGAAAAATCACATCGTTCCAACAGAAATCCCTCCTTTGGTTTTCGTGTTTTATATTCTTAAAGTCTTTTTATTATAACACGAACAAATGTTCCGGACAATAGGAATTGATACTGTATAGGAAGAAAATGAATCTTAAAAACTCAATCTGCGGTCAATTTCAATTCAATGTGATTGGTGCAGAATAATTTTAGAATGTAATCAGGCTTTCGAAAGCCGAATTCAATTCATACAGAACTTTTGTACAATCCTGCCGGCATAGGATGTAGAGAGAACTGTATGCTGAAGGAGGCATATAGCATGAATACGTTATTTGATTCTGTAGAAGTTCTGGATACAAAAAAAGAAATCCAAAAAGAGAATGTAAGCTATGAACATGCAGGATATCAGATTCGAGTGCATTTTAATGGGGAAAAGACATTGATCCAGTGCATTCAGAATCTTACTGAACGAAAAATTGCAGGTTGATTTTCTTAAGTTCTTGTTGTAAAATAAAGACAATTAAAGACAATGACTACGCAAGACCGATGAAAAGAGGGATAGAATGTATCAGGCAGGAATTTATTGCCGAATTTCCATTGAAGAGCAAAATAAAGAGGGTGAATACAGCAATAGTATTCACTCTCAGATTCAGATGGCAAGAGATTATATTGCAGAGAATAAAGATATTGCAGAGAAAAAAGTTTATGTAGACGATGGGGCTTCTGGAAGTAATTTTGAAAGAACTGAATTTCGGAGGATGCTGGCAGATATTGAGCTTGGTGTTATCAATATGGTGATTTTTAAGGACGTATCTCGACTTGGAAGAGAACATATTGATACCAACTATTATCTAGGCAAATATTTCCCGGAGAAACAGATTCGGATTGTTTCGATTCTGGATAATTATGATTCAGCCGTTGGAACTTATGATGAAATGTTAGAAATAAAAACTTTGCTGAATGATATGTATTTGAGAGATACATCCAGAAAGATTAAGACAACGATTCAGACCAAAAGAAGTATGGGCGAATATACTCCGAAACAGCCCCCCTTTGGATATGTGAAAAGTAAAACAATTCATAATCATCTGGAAATTGATCCTTATGCAGCCGAGGTTGTTCGAAGAATTTACAGAATGTATCAAAATGGATTTGGCTGTACGGTTATTTGCAGGACTTTGAATGAAGATGAAATCCCTTGTCCCGCAAAATATAAAAAGGAAGTTTTAAAAACCAATTATGTATGGGATTCGGGAAAAGGTCTGTGGACATCGTCTACTGTAAGTGGAATTTTAAAGAATCCGGTCTATACTGGGGCGGTTGTGATTCGGAAACATGAAAGACCGTCTTATAAGCTGAAATACAAAAAGGCAATTCCCCTGGAAGAAATGGAGCTGGTGCCGGATGCACATGAGGCAATCATTTCTAAAGAAGAGTTTGATAGGGTTCAGCAAATAAGAAAGGGGCGCAGAGTTTCCTATTTTGATAAAAACAATGAACCACATAAATATGTGGGACTGCTCTTTTGTGGGAAATGTAAAACAGCCATGCGAAAACGTTATCTGGCATCTCATAAAGACTATGACGGATATATGTGTGGTTTTCATCAGAAGCAGGGGCAGAATTACTGTGAGCTGAATCATATTACATTTGAAAAGCTGGATGAACTGGTTGTATTTGCAATCAACCAGCAATTGAAACAGATGAAGATGGATATGAAGAATCTGGAAACTCAGATCAGACAGAAACAGCCGGAACTGGATGGTAAAATTGCAAAATTGCAGGCAAAAATAGAAAGAAATCTGGAATACCGGAAACGAGCATATGAACAGTTTATGGATGAAGTACTTTCCAAAGAGGAATATCTGGAATTAAAACAGATGTATGAAACAGAGAATCAGAAATATCAAAAAGAATTATCAGAACTGAACCATGAAGAGCAAAGGCAGCGGGCGGCGGTCAATGAAACAAAGATATGGTTGGAGCACTTTAATCGCAGAAGAATAACGGTAAAGCAGCTTACCAGAGAAGCGCTTGTGGAGTTAGTTGATAAAATTTATGTATATCCAGAGCAGAAAATAGATATATATTTTAAGTTTGCTTCAGTAGAGAGTTCACCAGATAGAATACTTGAGAAAGATGGGGTGATATGATGTATCAGATGGGTGTATATTGTCGTCTGTCGAAGGATGATGGAGAGAATAAAGTTAGTGAGAGTATTGAAAATCAGATGAAACTGATTCGTGAGTATGTGACTAAATCAGAGGATCTGGAAATCGCAGATATTTATATTGATGACGGTTATTCGGGGCTTTATTTTGCGAATAGACCGGAATTTCAGCGGATGATGGAGGATATCTACAAAGGGAAAATTCAAGGCGTTATTACGAAAGATATTTCCCGGCTTGGGCGTGAACATATTGAAACCAGTAACTATATTGAGCGTGTTTTTCCATCTTTGGGTGTGCGTTATATTGCAATTTTGGATGGCGTGGATTCTGTTCATCACAGTAATGAAGAATTGGCACAGTTTAAGACGTTGTTTAATGATATGTATAGTCGTGATATATCTAAGAAAATCAGAGGTGCATTGACCGCCCAGAAGAAACGGGGACAGTTTATGTCTGGGTTTGCCCCATATGGATATGTAAAAGATCCGGCAGATAAGCATCATTTTCTTGTAGATGAAGAAGCAGCTAAAGTGGTACGGAGAATCTTTTATATGAGTTTGGAAGGATATTCCAGGGATGGTATTGCAAAGAAACTGAATCAGGAAGGAATTCTGACACCGTCAGAGTATAAGAGAAAGGTGCAGGGATTGAAATATGCCAATGCATTAGAAAAAGCGGGTGCAAAGGGCTGGGCATATCCTACGATCAATGTAATTTTGCGAAACAGAGTTTATACAGGGGCTATGGTACAGCATAAATCAGAAAAGATATCCTATAAAGTGGAAAAGTATCAATATATTCCAGAGGAACAGCAGTATATTGTGGAAGGAATGCACGAAGCAATTATTAGCAAAGATACTTTTGAGCAGGTACAGGAACTTATGAAGAAAAGAACACGGACACCGGGATTTAATAGCGAAGTGAGAAAGGTAAATCCATACGCAGGAATTATTGTTTGTGGAGATTGCGGATATAATTTCCAGAGGGTTACTTGTCGGGACGGTTATGAGTGCGGTACCTATCACAAAAAAGGAAACACAGTTTGTTATTCTCATTTCATTAAAAAAGAAGTATTGGATTCTATTGTAAAAAATGAAATCCAAAGACAAGCGGAACTGGCACTGAAAGAAAGTGATAAGGATGAAATATTAAAAGTAGCAGATAGGAAGAAGGAGGTGCAGAGACGATGTGCAGAAGCAGACCAGCAGATTGAACGGTTACAAAAAGAACTTGCGGCTGTCCAAAAGTATAAAAAGAAAACTTACGAAAATTATGTAGATGGTGTTCTGGATAAAGAAGAATATCTCTCCTATAAGGCAGAATATGAAAAGCAGGATAAAGATATCAGGGCGAAGATTCAGTTGGCAGAACAAGAGAAAGACAGCTTTGGAGAGGCAGAAGAATCTTATGAAAACTGGATAGAGAAATTTATCAAGTATGGAACATTATCCGAAGTGACAAGAGAAATTGTGACAGAATTGATTGAAAAAATTGTTGTGAATGGAGATAAGAGCATTGATATTGTATTTAAGTATCAGTCGCCTTATCCGGTAGAAAAACAGGCAGTGTAAAGACTGCAAATTTTTTTACAGTAATTTTCCCCTAGTTATAATGAACACACAGAGGGGATTCTCTTCTGGAAAACTATATTGATACAGTTGCGGCCATGGGGCGGACTGTGATCGTTACAGGAACCGGAAATAACGGCAGCCAGCCCTGGCATGCAGGAGGAATCCTGCAGCAGGGGAAAACAGAAGAAATCCAGCTGGCAGTGGGAGCTTTTGAGCCCACATTAAATGTACAGCTATGGAAGGATTATGAAGATGAGATGGAAATTTATCTGGAAAGTCCGTCCGGAGAACGGATCGGTCCATTATATGAAAGGCTGGGTCCACAGCGGCATCTGCTGGAAAATACAGAGCTTCTGATCTATTATGGAAAACCCGGTCCCTATCAGCTGTCCCAGGAAATCTACATAGATTTCATTCCTGAGGGTAATTATGTGGACAGCGGTGTCTGGAAAGTTCTTTTAAGTGGAAAACATGTGCGTTCCGGTCAGTATTTTCTATGGCTGCCGGGCGGAAATGTACTGAACCGCGGAACCGGATTTTATTTTCCTCGGGCAGTGGGAACCCTGACGATTCCTTCCACTGCCGGAAAAGTTATTTCTGTTGGAGCTTATGATTCCAGACAGAATGCCTACGCAGATTTTTCCGGAAGGGGAAGTCAGTTCCTGCCGATCCGGAAGCCTGACCTCGCAGCTCCCGGTGTATCCATCTCCGCCCCGGTTCCCGGCGGAGGCTACGCCACTGTCACCGGAACCTCCTTTGCGGCACCCTTTGTCAGCGGAAGCGCAGCTCTGCTTATGGAATGGGGGATCGTGAAAGGAAATGATCCGTTTCTTTATGGGGAAAAGGTGAAGGCGTATCTGAGGAAAGGCGCACAGAGTGTGGGCGGATATGAGGAATATCCGAATGTGGAGGTGGGATGGGGACGGTTGTGTCTGGCAGAGAGTATCCCATACGGCATATCCTGAACATATAGAAACGGACAGGATTTTCAGATACGAGCCTTATGATCCTGACATTGATATGAAGATGAATTCAGTTACTGTCAGAGATGCTAGTGCAAATGGCGAAGCATTCACGCATAATGTAGATAAACAAAAACACAAATATAAAAAGAAGGAGGATTGGGTATGGGATTATTTGATAAGAAGATCTGTGATATCTGCGGAGAGAAAATAGGTTTATTAGGCAACAGAAAACTGGATGACGGAAATCTGTGTAAGGATTGTGCAAAAAAATTGTCACCATGGTTTGAAGACCGGCGGCACAGTACGGTAGAGGATATAAAACGTCAACTGGAATATCGTGAAAAAAACAAAAAAGCCGTAATGGATTTTTGTATAACACGTCAGATCAATACCAGAAATTACAATGTTTTTATTGATGACAATAAGGGGAATTTTACTGTTGCACGGAAGCTGGATGTCAATGAAAATCCGGATATAGTTCCTTTATCCGCTGTTGTGCAGTGCAGAGTTGATGTAGAGCGACAGCAGAACGAGGAAACATATACAACAAAGGATGGAGAAACCGTAAGCTATCAGCCACCGGTATATAAGTATGAATTTGATTATACTATGCGTATTAAAGTAAAAACTCCATGGTTTGATGATATGGATTTTCGTCTGAATACTTTTTCCATAAGCAGCGATAACAGAGGCGAATTGATGGAAGTGGAGCAGACAGGTCATCAGATCATAGCCGCTTTGACACCAAATGCGGCTGGAATGCAGCAGCCCGGAATGCAGATGAATAACGGAATGCAGCAGTCCGGGATGTACATGAACAATGGAATGCAGCAGTCCGGAATGAACATGAACAGTGGAATGCAGCAGCCTGGGATGAATATGAACAACGGAATGCAGCAATCTGGAATGCAGATGAACAACGGAATGCAGCAGCCCGGCGGTTTGTGGAAATGTCAGTGCGGTGCAGAGAATACCGGAAGATTCTGCGAATACTGTGGCCAGCCAAGACCATTTTGAGTGATGATAGACAGAGTGGACAGAATTGTTCACTCTGTTTGTGATAACAGGGGTTGAGAATGGAGGGTTTCTCTGAAAACTATATAATAAAATAGAACTTTATAGTATACTTATCACAGAGGTGTATTGATGAGAGAGGAATTTTCATGACATACAATAAAAAAAGGGCACTGTCGTATGGAGGAATCCTGATAAGTGTATTTCTGGCGTATTTCTGCAGGCTGGGAAGACCGGAAAATGTTTTTATGAGAAATCTCGCAGATCAGTGTCGTAACTGTATTTATCTGGGAATGTATTGTGCCTGGGTGATTTATCTGGAAAAGCATGTAGTGCATAGAAAAACGCGCAGATGTCTGACTGCAATTGGCTGTCTGATGGTCTTCTGGTTTTTTGTACGGACAGTAAAATTTCATATTTTTCATGATCCGCTTGGAGAACATATCTGCTGGTATCTGTATTATATCCCGATGATCCTGATTCCGGTCCTTGGACTGGCAGCAGCGATGTTTCTAGGGGAAAAGGATGGAGAGAAAACAGTCAGAAAAATTATTGCCTTGCTTGCTTTTGCGGTGGTTTTGATCATCAGTGTTTTTACAAATGATCTGCATCAGCTGGTGTTTCGGTTTTCCGGGCGGCCGCCGCTTTCAGATAGAGATTACAGCTATGGTATTCTTTTTATAGTGATCCAGGGATGGATCATATTTTGCCTGATATGGATGGAAATCATGCTGATCAGAAAAAGCAGGATGTATATTACGTTTAAATAGTGCAACCTTTTCGGAAATTCAAAGCACCTAAATCCGATATTTCAGTGCAGACATTTCCGTTCTACAGTGCACTCCTCTATAATGAATCCATACGCATGAAGATGTGTAAATTCATTATAGGAGGACGATAACCATGATTGATTATCGAGAAATCATCAGGCTGAAAAGCCTAAAATTCAGCAATGTCGCCATTGCTAACAGTTTATGTTGTTCCCGCAACACAGTTTCTGAAGTGCTCAAGCTCGCAGGATCACATTCTCTTGAATGGCCTGTTCCTGATACTCTGACAAACAATGACATTGAGCATCTGTTCTATCCGGACAGAGGTACAAATGAAGGAAGAAGACTCCCTGATTATGAGTATGTCTACAACGAGCTTGCCAAGCCAGGAGTTACCCTTTCTCTTTTATGGGCAGAATACTGTGCAAAATGTGAAGCAGAACATACAATCCCTTACCAACATACGCAATTCAATGAAAAATACCATGCTTATGCTGCATCAAAGAAAGCAACTCTACGAATCAAACGTAAACCGGGAGAAACTATGGAAGTTGACTGGATCGGAGATACCCTTAAAGTGTATGATACTTCCAGCTGTTGCGAAATACCGGCATATATTTTTGTTGCTGTCCTCCCATGCAGCCTGTACGGATATGCCGAAGCTTTCCCGGATATGAAATCGAATCATTGGATAGAAGCACATGTACATGCGTATTCCTTCTTTGGCGGAGTGACCCGTATCCTTGTTCCGGATAATCTTAAAACTGGAGTTATCAAAAATACAAGGACGGAACTTATCCTTAACCGTTCGTACCATGAAATGGCAGAGCATTATGGCACAGCAATTATTCCCGCCAGACCTGTAAAGCCAAAAGACAAACCCAATGCGGAAGGTACTGTGAAAGTACTGGAAACATGGATTCTGGCAGCACTTCGTAACCGGAAGTTTTTCACTTTTCAAGAACTCAACAAGGCGATTCATAAAAAGCTGGAAGAATTCAATGCAAAACCTTTTCAGAAAAAGAAAGGAAGCCGGTTATCAGCTTTTCTTGAAGAAGAAAGGGACTTCCTCATGCCATTACCTGCTTCCCCGTATGAAACGGCTGTCTGGTCAACT
>OIXA01002724.1_pt1 | contig 19724 bp, 18 predicted proteins | sample 1587721 | NCBI WGS metagenome assembly OIXA01 (sample SAMEA3888900, study PRJEB22519) | human gut metagenome | biome: human gut; feature: human-associated habitat; material: faeces | place: Denmark | collected 2013 | reverse complement strand
CCTTCGAAGGCAGAGCGTGAGCTTGGCTGTAAGGCACAGTATGGTATCAAAGAGATGTGCGAAGATTCCTGGAGATGGCAGAAGAACAATCCGAACGGATATGACGATTGATCTGCATAGCTGAAACAGGGAAAGTTGTCAAAGGAAGAGATTGCAGACGGTGTAGGACTTACGATAGAAGAGGTCGATGTCTTTGCGCAGGAATAAATAATTTATAAATGATAAAAACACGAAAAACGACTGTAAACGTAAAAAATTTACAGTCGTTTTTCTTTACAAATAATAATATGGTTATTGTTGACATATTATATATTGAATGATACCATTATATGTAGTAATAAAAACTATATATAATAGAGGAGAATGCAATGAAGAAAATTTTTTCAATGAATCGTTTTGAAGGATGGAATCTGAGTCTGCCGCTGATCCAGGGCGGCATGGGAGTTGGCATCAGCCTGTCCTCTCTGGCCGGAGCTGTGGCAAAAGCCGGAGGAGTTGGAATCATTTCCACGGCCCAGATCGGTTTCCGGGAGCCGGATTTTAAGGAAAACCCATTAAAAGCCAACTTAAGAGCCATTGGAAGTGAACTGAAAAAATCCAGAGAGATTGCGCCCAAAGGTGTCATCGGTTTTAACATCATGGTAGCCACCAGAAACTACGAGGAATACGTCAAAACCGCAGTGAAAGCCGGCGCTGACATCATCATTTCCGGTGCGGGTCTTCCGGTTTCTCTTCCAGAGTATGTCCGAGAGGCAGAAGGTAAGGCTCAGGCCATTGAAGCCGTACAGAAAGCGACGGCACAGGGTATCCAGTACCTGAATGAGGCAACGCCAACCAGTCCGGTACTGACATTGAAGAGCCTGGAGGCCTTTGAAAAAGCAGCGGACGGAAAAGCAACCAAGATCATTATTCCGTCTGATATTCAGGGAATCGCAGGTCTGGCAAGTTCTCTGAAAGAGATTGTAACTGATCCGAAAGCGGAGACAGACAAATAACAAAAGAGAATAAATGACATCGGGGAGAGAATTATTATGAACTTAAAAGGAAGAAACTTTCTGACACTGAAAGACTTTACACCGGAGGAGATCACATATCTTATCGACTTATCCGCAGAACTTAAAGCAAAGAAGAAAGCCGGCGAGCTTCACGAATATTACAGAGGCAAAAATATAGCACTTATTTTTGAAAAAACAAGTACAAGAACCCGCTGCTCTTTTGAGGTAGCTGCCCATGATCTTGGAATGGGAAGCACATACCTGGATCCGACAGGTTCTCAGATCGGTAAGAAAGAAAGCATTGCAGATACAGCAAGAGTTCTGGGAAGAATGTATGATGGTATCGAATATCGTGGATTTGGTCAGGAAGTCGTAGAAGAGCTTGCAAAACATGCAGGTGTTCCGGTATGGAATGGCCTTACGAACGAATATCATCCGACACAGATGATCGCTGATATGCTGACAATCCGTGAGCATTTCGGAGATTTAAAAGGACGTAAGCTTGTATACATGGGTGATGCCCGCTACAACATGGGTAATTCCCTGATGATTGCCTGCACAAAACTTGGCATGCATTTCGTAGCCTGCACAACTAAGAAATATTTCCCGAATGCAGAGTTAGTTGCTCAGTGCGAGGAATATGCAAAAGCATCCGGCGGAAGCATCACTCTGACAGAGGATGTTCAGGAAGGAACAAAGGATGCAGACGTTATCTATACAGACGTATGGGTATCCATGGGTGAGCCGGATGAAGTATGGGCAGAGCGTATCCATGACCTTCTTCCCTATCAGGTAAATAAAGCAGTGATGGAAAATGCAGGAGAGCAGGCAATCTTCATGCACTGTCTGCCGGCGTTCCATGATCTGGGAACCAAGATCGGAAAAGAGATCAGCAAGAAATTTGGCATTGATGCCATGGAAGTTACGGATGAAGTATTTGAATCCAGTCAGTCTGTTGTGTTTGATGAAGCAGAGAATCGTATGCATACCATTAAAGCTGTCATGGCAGCTACTCTGGGAGCATAAGGAGATTTGGGAGTAACGGAACGATGAAGTCTCTTCTGAAACATTATCGGTTATGTAATATATGGATTTGCCTGTTCATTGTGGCCATGGCATTTACGGCGGCATCGGACAGACAATATCATTCTTTGTGTGTGACACTGGCATTCGGTGCCGGAGGACTGATGTATTCCCTGGGTGTTGTCAAGGAGTGGACATCGGGAAATCGGATCGCAGGGGCAGTGGAACTGATCCTGGCATCTTGTATGTGGACAGCCACAATCTGCTCGATCTTGCTGGCAGGAGGAATCTTATGAAAACAGAATTATTGAAAATATTGAGAGAATCCGATGGATATGTATCCGGACAGCAGTTGTGCGAGCGGTTTCATGTGTCACGGACAGCAGTCTGGAAAGTGATCCAGCAGTTAAAAGAAGAAGGCTATGAAGTAGAAGCAGTGAAAAACAGAGGATACCGGATCATGACTACACCAGATGTGATTACCGCAGAAGAGATCAGCAGTCGTCTGCATACGAACTGGATGGCTGAGAATTGCATTTATCTGGAAAGTGTTGATTCCACTAATAACTATGCAAAACGGATCGCAGAAGACGGAACTCCTTCAGGAACATTGGTGGTAGCGGATGAGCAGACCGGAGGAAAAGGCCGTCGGGGAAGAAGCTGGTCTACCCCTAAGGGCAGTAATATTGCCATGACATTGCTTCTGCGTCCGAGATTCCGACCGGAACATGCATCCCGCATGACACTTCTGGCTGCCATGGCAGTTACCTGCGGGATTCGCCGGGTGACAGGACTTGATGCAGGAATCAAGTGGCCCAATGATGTAGTTGTCAACGGACATAAGGTGTGCGGAATTCTCACAGAGATGAATACAGAAGTGGATTACATCAATTATGTAGTCATAGGAATCGGTATCAATGTAAACCAGAAGGAATTTCCGGAGGAGATCCGTGAGATTGCAGGGTCTCTGTGTCTGGAGGCAGGAAAACAGATTGGCCGTGCGGCACTGATCGCGGCGATTATGGAAGAACTTGAGCGCATCTATGAGATCTTCCAGAAGACAGAAGATCTGTCAGAACTTTATGAGGAATATAATCAGATCTGTGTCAACTGTGGACGGAAGATTCGCGTGCTGCAGCCGGGACATGAGTACACTGGCGTAGCGGAAGGCATTAATCAGGATGGCGAGCTTATGGTAGTCAGAGACGATACCGGAGAGAAAGTCAGTGTCTATGCGGGCGAAGTATCTGTCCGGGGATTTTATGGATATGTATGATGAACAGAGGTGAATGAATGTATCAGGATCAGGTTGTGCTGTGCGGAGCCAGTGCATATGAACAGAAATATTATTTAAATGAAGATTTTAAGAGTCTGCCGTCACAGGTCCAGGATGAACTGAAGATCATGTGCGTGCTGTTTACGGAGGATGTGGGAGGTATTCTGACGCTGGTGTTCGATGAGGATGGCAAGCTTTTGCTGGAGACGTCGGCGGATGAAGGAGACCTGCTCTATGACGAGATCGGAAGCGAGCTGAAGATCCGTCAGATCCGGAAAGAAAAAGCAGAGTTTCTGCAGTCACTGGAGTTATTTTACAAGGTATTTTTCCTGGGAGAAGATGTAGAATGATTCGGAAACTGCAGATTGGAGATGTACAACTGGAAAATAATCTGATTCTTGCACCTATGGCAGGCGTTACCGACCTGCCATTTCGTCTGTTGTGCAAGGAACAGGGGGCAGGACTTCTGTGTATGGAGATGGTCAGTGCCAAGGCGATCCTATATAACAATAAGAATACGGAAGCACTGATGGCAATTGATGACAGAGAGCCTCCGGTATCGCTGCAGCTCTTCGGGTCAGATCCCGATGTGATCAGTGAGATGGCAAAGCGGATCGAGGAGCGTCCATTTTCCATTCTGGATATTAACATGGGCTGCCCTGTGCCGAAAGTGACTGGAAACGGTGAAGGTTCTGCACTTATGAAGAATCCAAAGCTGGTGGAGGAGATCATCACCAAGACTGCCCGTGCCATCAGAAAGCCGGTGACCGTCAAGATCCGAAAGGGATTTGACGAGAGCCATGTAAATGCAGTAGAGATTGCGAAAATCGCGGAAGCCAGCGGTGCGGCTGCTGTGGCAGTCCACGGACGGACCCGGGAACAGTATTACAGCGGAAAAGCGGACTGGGATATTATCCGTCAGGTGAAAGAAGCGGTGAAGATTCCTGTGATCGGGAACGGTGACGTGACTTCAGCAGAGAGCGCAGATGCAATCATGCGGGAGACTGGCTGTGATGGTGTGATGATCGGCAGAGGTGCCCAGGGAAATCCATGGATTTTCCATCAGATCCTGCATTGGATGGAGACGGGAGAACATGAGGCGAAGCCGACCCTGGAAGAAGTAAAGCAGATGATCTTAAAGCATGCAGCGCTGCTGGTGCAGGAAAAAGGTGTCTACACGGGCATGCGGGAAATGCGCAAGCACGTAGCATGGTATACCACAGGCTATCCTCATTCCGCAAAATTACGGGCAAGAGTCAATGAGATCACAAGTCTTGAAGAATTAACAGGATTGCTGGAACAGTTGTAGCATATAGTAGCATCAGAGGTGATGCTGCGATGTTGGATTTTATAAAAAATTTTATATCAAAACTGCTGAATGGTACCAGTGATGAGCAATCAGATAGAACACAGGAACAGGAACCATTGGTCAGACAGTGGCAGTTTGCTGACTATGTGCCGCGGATCCCTGAGATCATACTTTATATAAGACGCCAGCGTGAGATTCCAAGGCGACAGCTGGAACTGACGTTGATCGATAAAGAAGATGAACCAGCATGGAGGATCAAAGGAATCCTGAGAAACCTTATGAAAGATCCGCAGGTGATGTATCTGGTTACAGACCGGGCGGAGGCATTTGCTGAGATGGAAGAAGAAGCCATGGAGATGTATGGACTTCCATTTCTTGTGCTTGACAAAACAGAACTTGAAAAAATGCCTGGAAATCTGGTTTTAGACCTGAATCTATGGGAAAACCAGCTTGACAGATTCAGCAAAATATGGGTATAATACGTTGTTTCAATGAGATAATAGAGGCAGTGTCTGCCGCAGTATGATTGGAAGGTGTAGAGCATGGCTGAGAAGAAAAATATTCTTACCTATGAAGGATTAAAAAAACTGGAGGACGAATTACAGGATCTGAAAGTAAATCAGAGACGTGAGATCGCTCAGAAGATTAAAGAAGCAAGAGAGCAGGGAGATCTGTCAGAGAACGCTGAGTATGATGCAGCAAAAGACGAGCAGCGCGATATTGAGGCTCGTATTGAGCAGATTGAGAAGATCCTCAAGAATGCAGAGGTTGTTCTGGATGAGGAGATCGATCTTGACAAGATCAGTATTGGCTGTCTGGTACGTGTACTGGACGTAGAGTATGACGAAGAGGAAGAGTATAAACTGGTTGGTTCTTCCGAGGCAAGCAGCCTTCAGAATAAGATTTCCAACGAGTCTCCGTTCGGACAGGCACTGATCGGTGCAAAAGTCGGAGATATCGTAGAAGTAGAGGCACCGGCAGGCGTGATCAAGTACAAAGTACTGAGTATTCACAGAGCAAACTAAGAGGGAGTATAAGAATGGCAGGACAAAAGGGACAGGAGCAGGATCTGAATCAGCTTCTGAAAGTACGCCGTGAAAAGCTGGCAGATCTTCAGGCAGCAGGAAAAGATCCGTTCCAGATCACAAAATATAACCAGACCCATCATTCCGCTGAAGTTAAGGAATTATATAATGCTCACGAGGCAAAGATCCTTGCAGGAAGAGCTTCTCTGAACACAGAGGGGATGGATGAGGCACAGGCAAAAGAAGCACTGAATGCAGATTATAATGAGAGAAGAGCGATTATGGATGCTCAGCCGATCCATGTATCTATCGCTGGACGTATGATGTTCAAGCGCGTTATGGGAAAGGCTTCTTTCTGCAATATCCGTGATCTGCAGGGAACCATTCAGGTATATGTGGCAAGAGATGCCATCGGAGAAGAGTCCTATGCAGATTTTAAGAAATCTGATATCGGTGATATTTATGGCGTGGAAGGATATGCATTCCGTACCAAGACCGGTGAGGTCTCTGTTCATGCAGAGAAGATGACTCTGTTAAGCAAGAGCTTACAGATCCTTCCGGAGAAATATCACGGAATTACGGATACAGATATGCGTTATCGTCAGAGATATGTGGATCTTATCATGAACGAGGATGTAAAAGATACTTTTGTAAAACGTTCCAAGGTTATCAGCAGCATCCGCCGTTATTTAGATGGACAGGGATTCATGGAAGTAGAGACACCTATGCTTGTATCCAATGCCGGTGGTGCTTCTGCAAGACCATTTGAAACTCATTTCAATGCATTAAATGAAGACTTAAAACTCCGTATTTCCTTAGAGTTATACTTAAAGAGACTGATCGTTGGCGGTATGGAGCGTGTATACGAGATCGGACGTGTATTCCGTAACGAAGGTCTTGACACAAGACACAATCCAGAGTTCACTCTGATGGAGTTATATCAGGCTTATACAGATTACCACGGCATGATGGATCTGACAGAGAACTTATACCGTTATATCGCAAAAGAAGTAACAGGTTCTGAAATCCTTACTTACGGTGAGCATACAATGGATCTGTCCAAACCATTCGAGCGTATCACAATGGTAGACGCTGTTAAGAAATATGCAAATATCGATTTCAATGAAGTTCCGGATACTGCAGCTGCAAAGAAGCTTGCTGAGGAACATCATATTGAATATGAAGAGAGACATGAAAAAGGTGATATCTTAAACTTATTCTTCGAGGAATATGTAGAGGAGCACCTGATCCAGCCAACATTTGTTATGGATCATCCAATCGAGATCTCTCCACTTACAAAGATGAAACCGGAAGATCCGAATTACGTAGAGCGTTTTGAGTTCTTCATGAACGGATGGGAGATGGCAAATGCGTACTCCGAATTAAACGATCCGGAAGATCAGAGAAGACGTTTCGAAGCTCAGGAGAAAGCTTTTGCAGCAGGTGATGAGGAAGCAAACCACACAGATGAGGACTTCTTAAATGCCCTTGCGATCGGTATGCCTCCGACAGGTGGTATCGGATTCGGTATCGATCGTATGGTTATGATGATGACAAATTCACCGGCAATCAGAGATGTTTTATTATTCCCGACGATGAAGAGTCTTGACTCTGACAAAAAAGCAGGAAAATCCGGAGCAGTAGAAGAAGCAACTGCAAACGACAACAACGGATTCTTCAAAGACAACGCGAAGATTGACTTCTCCAACGTAAAGGTTGAGCCTTTATTTGAAGAAGAGGTTGATTTCGATACATTCAGCAAATCTGATTTCCGTGCCGTAAAGGTTAAAGAGTGTGTAGCAGTTCCGAAGAGCAAGAAGCTCCTTCAGTTCACACTGGATGACGGAACAGGTACAGACCGCACGATCTTAAGCGGAATCCACTCTTACTATGAGCCGGAAGAATTAGTTGGTAAGACACTGATCGCAATCACCAACCTTCCGCCAAGAAAGATGATGGGAATCGAGTCTTGCGGTATGCTGCTTTCAGCAGTGAATAACCTGAAGGATTCAGAGGATGAAGAACTGCATCTTCTGATGGTTGATAACCATATTCCGGCAGGTGCTAAGCTGTATTAAGATGAGAAAACTGAGCCTTGCGGTGGTGTGCGCTTGCGAACACCGACATAAGGCGAAAAACACACGGAGACGTCAGTCGACGTGATGTAAAGATGTACCGTTTTACCAAATAGACGGGACATACTTCATTTGATAAAAATGAAAAACAGCGATTTACATCAAAATTACATCATTTGATGCAGAAATCGGTGTAAGTAAGAAAAAATTGTATGATTAGTACGATGAATGGGCAATTCCAATTGGAATTGCCCATTTTTGAAAAGAGGGAAAATATGAATATTAAGGTATATCTTGGTGCAAACGAAGGTAATAATCCCTCTGCAATTTCTTTACTTCCGTGATACAAAATCAAAACTTTTCTCCTTCATCCTATACTTCCTCGGTGTCACTCCATACTTCTGTTTAAACGCCTTGATAAAATGGCTGCAGTCACAAAATCCTGTCTCCTGGCTGATATAAGTTAGGTCAAAATCTGTGAATTGCAATAAGTCCTCCGCTTTTTGCAGTCTTACCGTGAGAATCATCTCCTTGCAGGTCTGTCCATAGTACTCCTTGAATATTGCGGCAAAATACGAATAACTCATATGAAATTTTTCTGCCAGCTCCGCCACCGAGAGATCTTCCTGGTAGTGCTGTGAAATGTACTCAGATACCTCTGTAAATTTTTCGCTTAATACAGTTTCCTTTTTCCTTTTTTTTATCTGAAAGCCTTCCTGCTTCCAGACACGAAGAATTTCTGCCATAAGAAGACAATAATTCGAATGCATAATAATGTCATAACCAAATTGCTTTTCTTCTAACGTCTTCACTGATCCCTGAATCAGCTGCTTCATTTTTTCCTGATTAAATTTCTCTTTCGAAAAATAAACCGATAGCTTCTGCTCCACTGCGGCCATGGCGATCAGACTCGAAATCGATGGAAGTGCCGAACCGGATATATTCAGATGTGCAGGATCGAATTTCAGGACATAGTAACGGATTGGAAGCTGTCCTGTTGAATAAATTGCATGAGCCATCTGTGGATAAAATACGATCAGATCTCCCGGTTCCAATACATAATTCTCTTCTCCTGCCTCTACATACGCCTTTCCCTCCACCATATAAAGAATCTCCACAAAATAATGCCAATGTGGAAGAATTGGAAACATCTCAGATGTCTGTGCATCAAATAAAAAGGCTTCATATGGTTTGTTTAATTTGTCTGAGTATTCAAAATAAGGTTTCACAGATTATCTCCATCATAGATTTTTACAATTTTGTAATAGATTCATTATATCATATCTTTTTTCTACATGATATACTTCCAGCAGAAAATAGAACTATATAATTCGAAAGACAGGAGGTTTTTACCAAAATGAAAATTCAAAATCAACTTGGATATATTAAAGGAATTACATTTGCCCCATTTCACAAACGTGGTTCTCTTTCTACACAGACTGCCCGTGACAGTTTTGATTATATGATAGAACACACTGCTGCTGATTTCGTAATCCTTGCTCCTGTAGGGCTACAGGACCACGCACACTCAGAAGAGATCTGTTACACTTCCAGTGCCACATTCTCAGATGAAGAATTAATCAATATGATCCGCTATGCAAAAAGCAAGCGCATCCGTGTTGCCTTGAAACCTACCGTTAATTGTAAAAATGGTGTCTGGCGTGCTTACATCAGTTTCTTTGAAAAAGATGTTCCATGTGAACCGAAATGGGAAAACTGGTTTGCCTCTTACACAGAATTCCAGACACACTATGCCAAAATTGCAGAAGCCGAACAATGTGATCTTTTTATTGCAGGATGTGAGATGGTAATGACGGAACACCGCAGTGAAGAATGGAGAAACGTAATCGCTGCGATCCGAAACTATTACCACGGACCTGTTTCCTATAATACCGATAAATATCAGGAAGAAAATGTAACCTGGTGGGACTGTGTCGACATGATTTCTTCCAGCGGATATTATCCGATTGATCAGTGGGAACAGGAACTTGACCGTATTGAAAAAGTCGTTCAGAAATTCAAGAAACCATTTTTCTTCGCCGAAGCAGGATGCATGTCCAGAAAAGGATCCTCACTGGTGCCTAACAACTGGGCAATTCAGGGAGATTTACGTCTGGAGGAACAGCCAGACTGGTATCGTGCTATGTTTGAGGCCTGTGCAAAGCGCTCATGGGTCAATGGTTTTGCCATGTGGGAATGGGCTCCGGTTCTTCCGTCCAGAAGTATTGCATCAAGAGATACCAGCTACGAAATCTGCAACAAACCGATACAGGAGGTTATTAAAGACTACTATGGGAGAGACACAAGAAAATAACATACAACAAACTTCAGAACAGGATCTCTGGCAGGAAGAAGCTGCCATGATGCACATCTTCAGCCGGAACAGAAAAAATAACCTGCGCACGCTTCTTTCTCTTTTCAAGGGACACTATGGCGCGCTGGTTGGTTCCATTTTCTTTTTCATTATCAAGCATTCCCCAACCTGGGTTCTTCCAATCGTCACAGCTAATATTATCAATGCAGTGACAGACCACAACGGGAATATTACCAAAATTCTGATTCTGAATACCATCCTTATGATTGCATTTCTGGTACAGAACATACCAACCAACTACATCCATACCTGGCTCTATGCTAAAACGGTACGAACAGTAGAGAAAGAACTGCGAGAAGCCCTAGTCTGCAAGCTTCAGCAATTGTCGATTACCTATCACAAGGAAATGCAGTCCGGAAGGCTTCAGTCGAAGATCATGCGAGATGTAGAACAGATACAAAATCTTGCATCTCAGATTTTTATCTCTCTTTTGACTATCATTCTGAACATTGGTGTATCCTTCGGAGTGGTCATCTTCAAAAGTCGGATCGTATTTCTTTTCTTCCTCTGCACGATACCGGTTTCTGTTTTGATCATTGTTGGTTTTAAAGGAAAAATCAAAAACCATAACCGTGCTTTCCGTAAAGAAATGGAAGAAACTTCTGCAAAAGTAATGGAAATGGTTGAAATGATTCCTGTAACTAAAGCTCACGCTCTGGAAGATCAGGAAGCCCGTAAAATGAGTGAACAGCTTCGTAAAGTTGCTGAAAAAGGGCTTCAGCTTGATATGATTCAGACATACTTTTCTTCAATCAGCTGGGTTGCATTTCAGATCTTTCAGGTATTCTGTCTTGCATTTACAGCCTACATTGCATGGAAAGGAATCATCGGTGTCGGAGATATCACCTTATACCAGACTTATTTTTCCAGCATCGTCGCTCAGATTGCAAGTATTGTGACTTTGCTGCCAATCATTGCGAAAGGCCTGGAATCCGTTGAATCGATTGGTGATGTGCTTTGTGCAAATGATATTGAGGACAACTGTAGGAAGAAAAAAGTAGTTGATCTGAAAGGTGAGATTACATTTCAGGATGTATCTTTTACTTATAAAGGCAATGAAAAACCGGTATTAAGTCATCTGAACTTCAAGATTCAGCCGGGGGAAACAGTTGCCTTTGCCGGTGGTTCCGGCTCTGGAAAAACAACAATCCTCAATCTTGCCATCGGTTTCCTGAAAGCTGACAGCGGACAGGTATTGGTTGATGGAAATGACCTGATGGAACTGGATCTGCACAGCTACCGAAAGCAGATTGCCGTCGTTCCACAACAGTCCATTCTCTTCACCGGAACTCTCCGCGAGAATATCACCTATGGATCTGAATCTATCTCCGAGGAACAGTTATGGAATGTCATACGTGCAGCCAACCTGGAAGAAGTTGTCCAGAAACTGCCTGATGGTCTGGACACGATGATCACGGAACATGGGGAAAATCTTTCCGGCGGACAACGGCAGCGCATCTCCATTGCCCGTGCATTTTTACGGAATCCGAAGATCCTGATTCTGGATGAGGCAACTTCTGCGCTTGACAGCATCTCTGAAAAGAAGATTCAGGATTCAATCCAGAAACTTGTGAAAGGACGTACCACACTGATCGTAGCCCACCGTCTGTCTACCATTCGCAATGCTGACCGGATTGCTGTGATTGAAAAAGGAAATGTTCTGGAATGTGGCTCTTACGAAGAATTGATAGAGAAAAAAGGCGCATTTTATCGGATGGAGAAAATGTAAAAAATCAGTAGCTGGTTAGTTCAGAAACCTGTCTGCGGGATTGATCTGGAAAGAGTAGAAAGAAAATAGCTGGACAGATGCAGAGGCACAGAGCAACATACTAACCTTGATTAAAAATACTTGATTTTACAGTGTTTTGGGGATGTTACAGTAGATTTTTACCAACGATTTACCAAAGCTATTTGAGTAGGGGATAAACTACTCAGGATCAGCCCGCATTTGAAAGAAGGTGACCACAACGAAACTGTTTAAGAAAAAAATTCCCGCACAGACTTATGATAAATCCCGCAAAAAGCCGGTGATTAAGGCGAGCATCTGCAACGGCGAGCAGATTGCCGGTTTCAAGGATCTTCATACGGGCAAGATCGAGGAAGTGATGCTGATTAAGGGGCCGGCGGATCTGGAACGGTTTAAGAAAATGTATGGCATTGAGGATGAGATCGGAAAGGAGTATTGATATGGCGAAAAGGAATTGCGGGAACTAAACGAGGAGTATCGCAGCCGGGAGAACATGGAAGTATCGGAAGATTACAGATAAAAAGTATGGACAGCCGGAACATGGAGTACCGGACATAAGGCAGAGCGCGGCAGGGACAGCCGTGCATGGCAGAAAGTAAGGGAAGAACGCCGGCGGAACATGCAGAGAGGACAGAGATACGGGATGAACAGTATTTTTCACAGAATCAGCGTTAGAAAATATCAGAACAGGGACGTGGAGCAGGAGAAAATCGAGCTGATGTTAAAAGCGGCGATGGCGGCTCCGTCCGCGTGCAATCAGCAGCCGTGGGAATTTTATGTGGTGAAGGACAAGGCGGTGATCGGGCGGCTGTCAGAGGCTTCGCCCTATGCAAAATGTGCGAGGGACGCGCCGGTTGTGTTTGTGCCGTGCTTCCGGTCTAAGGGGATTGCGCCGGAATATTTTAATATCGATATGAGCGCAGCGGTGGAGAATCTTCTGCTGGAAGCGGACGAACTTGGGCTTGGCGCGGTCTGGATGGGAATATCGCCGGATGAAGGTAGAATGAAAGCGGTGCGGGAAGTGCTGGATATTCCCGAGGGTCTTCATGCGTTCGCGCTGATTCCCTGCGGTTACCCGGCAGAGGAGAGAGCGCAGGAAGACCGGTATGAGGAGAGCAGAGTGCACTATATTATGAAGTGATATGCAAATATTCCGAGAGCAGAAGATTTGCAAGCACAGCTGTCACGCTAAAAAACGGGGCTGCAGGGAAACGTTTCTCTGCAGCCCCGTTTTCGTGTATTCATGAAAAAAAAAATAAAAAACAAAAAGCCCGGGCTTGACGACACATCAGCGGTGCAGCTCCTGACAGCGTTTCCGGTACTCGGACGGTGTAACATCCGCGACTTCCCGGAAGACCCGGTTAAAATGTGTCAGATTGGAAAACCCGGTTTCTCTGGCGACTTCGGTGACATTCCGGTCCGTTTCCATGAAGAGCCGTTTGGCGTTCATGATGCGGGTCTGCTTGATATACTCCACGATCGTGCGCTTGGTACTTTTCTTGAATTCCCGGCAGAGGTAATATTCGCTGACATAAAAACGCTCGGAGAGGTCTTTGAGTGTGATATCTTCTGCGTAATGGTTATGGATATACTGAATCACTTTGGTAACCCGGGTCTCGCGGAGGATGCCGGTGCTCTCCTGATTCATGCGCAGAAGCTGCACCATAATCAGGTTCAAAAGAGACTGCATACATTCGTCGTGGCAGTCCAGATGCGAATGCTGCTCCTCTTCCATGGCATAGATGATGCGCCGCAGCTGGTGAAGCTCCTGACTGTCAGGACGGTAAACCACCTGCGAGTGGAGAAGCTTATGAAGAAGATCCGCCGAGGTGATCGTTTTCGGGCGGAAATACAGCACCACCCGCGAAAATGCCATATCCTGGTCACCGTAGGAACGGTGCATCGTCTGTGGAGGGAAGAGAATACAGTCCCCGGCCTGAAGCTTGAAGAGCTTGTCATCCATCAGATGATAGCGCTCCCCGCTGTCGAGAAAATACAGCTCAAAATAATCGTGATAGTGAGACTGTGACATATTGTCATTGACGCCGGTTACCTGGGCGATGGCGCAGGCTGCACCGGCTGCCATACTTGTCTGTGCAACATCAATCATAAGGCACCTCATAGAAAATAAAAAACTCTGTTTCTATGGAAATTATAAAGCAAAAACGCAACAAGTGCAAGATATGTAAAAAAAAGTGCGATTTTGAACAAAGTCTGTATAGTTATTGAACCTGAGTTTTTGTAAGATGATGACAGAAGGAAAACAGATCTGAATGAACCGGATATAGACAATAAGAAAAAGAGTTACAAAACCAAAGGAGGAAAACTCGTGAAAGTATGTTACAAAGCAGGTGCTGTCACAGCACAGAATCATTATTATTCGATTGCTGCAGACGCAGTGGAGATTCGTGTATGGTTCCTTACGGATGATATCATCCGTATCCGGGCGGGCTTTGACGGAGACTGGGATGAAGCGTCCTACAGTCTGGTAACAACCGCGTGGGAATCCCGCACAGATGAACTGATGAAGGATTACCGGAAGCGGATTCCCGTGGCGGAATCTACACTGGTGGATGGTGAGACCAGGGCAGTGATTACCGGAAAAAAGCTCCGTGTGGAAGTGGAAAAAGATCCGTTCCGCATCTGTGTCTATGATGCAGAAGGAACCATGCTTCATGCGGATATTCCGGAGCTTGCGTACCGTGAGGATTCTAACAGGCGCCGCATTCATACCAGCCAGATCGAGGATGACGATTATTTTTACGGATTTGGTGAAAAAGGCGGCGAGATCAATAAAGCAGAGAAATATATGAACATGGCTCCCGGAGATGCGATGGGATACAATGCGAAGGAGACCGATTCTCTGTACAAGCATATTCCGTTCTACATTAAGCTGCAGCGCGGCACGAAAAAAGCCGTCGGATATTTTTATCACAGCACGGCAGAATGTGACTTCAATATGGGACGCGAGAAGCGGAATTACTGGCACCGTTATTCTTCCTTCCGTGCGGATGCAGGCGATGTGGATTTATTTCTGATCGCGGGACCGTCGATCGGGGAGGTCATTGAGCGCTACACCGATCTGACAGGAAAGTCCGTACTTCTTCCGAAGTCTGCATTCGGATATCTGGGATCGTCAATGTACTATCCGGAACTGCCGGAAAACTGTGACGATGCAATCCTGGAATTCATTGACACCACCAGGGAAGAGGGCATTCCGGTGGATGGGTTCCAGCTTTCCTCCGGATATTGTGCCGTCGAGACGGAGCAGGGCATCAAGAGATGCAGCTTTACCTGGAATTATAAAAGATTCAAGGATCCGGCGGACTGGTTTGCAAAGATGAAGCAGGCGGGCATCGTTGTCTCCCCGAATGTAAAGCCGGGAATGCTTCTCGTTCATCCGCTCTTGGAGGAGATGAAGGAAAAGAAGATGTTCGTCCTCGACAGCACAAAGGATGAGCCGGGAATTGGTACCTGGTGGGGCGGAACCGGAATTTTCGTTGACTTTACCAAAGAAGAAAACCGCAGGAACTGGAAGGAGTATCTGAAGAAGGGGCTGATCCAGTATGGCTGCGAGTCTGTATGGAACGATAACTGCGAATACGATTCCATGGTAGACAAGGACGCCAGAGTATATTTCGAGGGAAAAGGCAGTACGATCGGTACGATGAAGCCGGTTATGAGCAACCTGATGTGCCAGCTGTCCAATGAAGCGGTAACGGAGTACAATCCATCGGTTCGCCCGTTCTCCGTGTGCCGGTCCGGACATGCCGGAATCCAGCGTTACGCGCAGGTGTGGGCAGGCGATAACCTGACCTGCTGGGATACGTTAAAATACAATATCGCAACCATTCTCGGAATGGGGCTCTCCGGAGTCGCAAACCACGGCTGCGATGTCGGAGGTTTCTACGGTGTTTCTCCGGAACCGGAACTTTTCGTCCGCTGGGTGCAGAACGGTATCTTTATGCCGAGATTTTCCATCCACTCGACCAACACGGACAATACGGTAACGGAACCGTGGATGTACACGGACAAGAAGCAGTATATCCGGGACGCAATCAAGTTCCGCTACCGCATGATTCCGTACCTGTATTCTCTGGAGAGCAGAGCGCATGAGACCGGTCTTCCGATTATGGAGCCGATGTTTATGGCATTTCAGAATGACCCGAAGACCTACAATGAAGGCGTAGATTTTATGTGGGGCGATTCACTTCTGGTCGCTAATGTTGTGGAAAAAGGGGCGGAGACCAGAAGCATTTACCTGCCGCAGACGGGGGATGAGAACGTCCGCTTCTATGATTTTTATACCAGAGAAGCGTATGCGCCGGGACAGACGATCGAGATGCCGGTCGATATCAGTTCCATCCCGCTTTATATCAAGAGCGGTGCGATTATTCCGATGGCGGAGAATCAGATCTACAATCTGATGCATGAGACGGTAACGGGACTTCATATTCTTATGGCGCCGGACGTAGATTCTGAATTTACCGTATATGACGATGACGGAAAGACCAATGAGTACCAGAACGGGGCATATCTGAAGACAAAGATCAAAGTGACGGCAGGAGTCAGAACCTGTGTAGATTTCACTTATGAGGGAAAATATGAGAATACCGTGGATACGATGTATCTGGATGTGGTACACAGGGAAAAAGCGCCGTTCTATGTTCAGATTGACGGTGTGGAAGTTCCGCATTTCCTTCACAGACGCAAATTTGAAGAGGCGCAGACCGGCTGGTATTACAGCCAGAGCTTAAAGTCGGTACAGGTGAAGTACCCGAATCCGAAGAAGGATCATCAGGTGATGATTTCCTTTGAGGTATTCGACATGATTGGAATGTAATTTAAATTAAAATAAAAAAGGAAAAGGAGAACAAAAGCAATGAAAAAGAACATCGCCCTCATTTTGGCGGCAGCGCTCGTTCTGCCGACCGTAATTGCGGCAGGCGGCTGTGGAGCAAACTCCGGAGTTTCCAACAGTGCAGAGGCAACGGCGGAGAATCCGATGGTATTGACCCTGGCACACGGTCTTTCCGAGACGCACACCGTACATAATGCCATGACGCAGTTTGCGGATGAGGTAAAAGAGAAGACCGACGGACGCATCATTATCAACATTTTCCCGAACGGACAGCTTGGTTCTGAGACAGAGAACTTAGAGCAGCTGCAGGCAGGCGTAATCGCAATGACCAAGGTTTCCGCACCGGGTCTTGCCACCTATAACGAAGCTTACAATACGTTCGGCCTTCCGTACATTTTCAATGATACCGAAGACTTCTACGACATTATGGATTCTGAGGACATGCAGGATTTCTTCCTTTCCTCCGAGGAAGACGGATTTGTGACGATTACCTACTTTACGTCCGGCGCCCGTTCCTTCTACACCAAAGACAAGGCAATCCGTGTGCCGGAAGATTTAAAGGGATTAAAAATCCGTGTACAGGATATGAAGTCACAGACGGATATGCTGACAGCGCTTGGCGGAACTCCGGTGGCAATGTCCTATGGTGATGTTTATACCGCTCTTTCCACCGGCATTATCGATGGTACCGAGAACAACGAGACGGCATTGACCACAGGTAAGCACGGCGAGGTCTGCAAGGTGTACTCTGTTGACCAGCACGCGATGATTCCTGACGTGATGGTCATGTCAGCAAAAGTATGGAACAATATTGCTCCGGAGGATCAGGAAATCATCCTGCAGTGTGCGCACGATGCGACCGAATGGCACAAGGAAGCATGGGATCAGGCTGTGGATGAAGCAATTACGGAAGCGGAAGATATGGGTGTGGAATTTGTCTACGATGTAGATAAGGAAGCTTTCCGTGAAGCGACGGCGGGAATGATCGATGAATACCGCGAAGAATATCCGGGAGTTGCGGATTTGCTGGATAGAATTGATGGAATCAGGGAAGAGGAGGAGTAAAAAATGGCTAAGACCTTAGGCACGATTAAGAAATATATGAACAAAGTTCTCGCGGCTTGCTGCGCAGTCCTTCTGACGTTCATGACCTTCCTGGTATTGTGGCAGGTATTCACCAGATACGTCCTCAACAGCCCGGCGGCATTTACCGAGGAACTGGTAAAGTACTCGCTGATCTGGACCGGCTTTATCGGCGCGGCCTATGCATTTTCCACCAGAGAGCATATGGCACTGACCCTGGTAAGAGATAAACTGACTGGAAGACCGCATCAGATTCTGGTTATCTTCATTGATGCGCTGATTCTACTCCTTGCAATCTTTGTAATCACGATTGGCGGTTATAAGCTGGCAGTGTCTGCAAGGGCGGAATTCTCCGCACTTCTGGGAGTTCCGAGAACGCTGGTATATTCCATCGCACCGATTTCTGGCATCTTTATCATCATCGCACAGATTATTAATCTCTACGAAGACATTACCGGAAACAAAGTAGAAGAATAAGGAGGGAAAAAATGAATATCGTACTAACAACTATCATTTTGTTTGTCGTTTTCGGCGTACTGCTGTTCATGGGTGTTCCGATTTCTGTAAGTATTATTGTATCTTCCATCGTAACTGCAATGTCTACCCTTTCCTGGGATCAGATTACGTTTATTACCATGCAGAAGATGAATTCCGGTATCGAAAGTTTTTCCCTGCTGGCGGTTCCTCTGTTCATCCTCGCCGGTAACATCATGAATAATGGCGGTATCGCAAAGAGACTTGTCAATTTTGCACAGCTTTTCGTAGGAAAACTTCCGGGAAACCTGGCACAGGCCAATATCCTTGGAAACATGCTCTTTGGAGCGCTCTCCGGCTCTTCCGTAGCGGCTGCATCTGCAATGGGCGGATGTATCAGCCCGATTGAAAAAGAGCAGGAGTATGATCCGGCTTACTCGGCGGCAGCCAACATTGCTTCCGCACCGACCGGACTTCTGATTCCTCCGACCTCTGCATTCATCGTTTACTCTACCGTAGCCGGCGGCGTATCCATTTCCACGCTGTTCATGGCTGGATATGTTCCGGGTATCCTCATGGGACTCGGCTGTATGGTGGTTGCATTTATTTATGCGAAAAAAATGGGCATCAAGGCGACCGGCCGTGACAAATCCATCAGTGTTGCGAAGACCATCTGGGATGCCATCCCGTCCCTGCTGCTGATCATTATCGTTATCGGCGGCATCGTATCCGGTATCTTTACGGCGACGGAAGGTGCAGGTATTGCAGTTCTTTACTGCCTCATCCTGTCCATCATTTACAAGAGTATCGATTTCAAGGGATTTATGGAGATTCTCTTGAACTCCGCAAAGACTTCCGGAATCATCCTGTTCCTGATTTCTGCTTCTTCCGCGATGTCATTCGTGATGGCTTATTCCGGAATCCCGGCAGCAATCAGCAGTGCGCTGCTCTCGGTATCCACAAACAAATATGTCATCTTCATCCTGATGAACGTCATTCTGATGATCATCGGTATGTTCATGGACATCACTCCGGCAATCCTGATTTTTACACCGATCTTCCTGCCGATTGCACAGAGCTTTGGCATGAGCGACATCCAGTTTGGCGTAATGTTAATTTTCAATATGTGCCTTGGAAATATCACACCGCCGGTAGGCTCCGTACTTTTTGTCGGATGCGGTATCGGACATGTATCGATTGAGGAAGTAACTCCGAAGCTTATTCCATACTTCCTGGTACTGATCGTGATGCTTCTTCTGGTAACCTTTGTACCGGGACTCTCCCTCGGAGTTCCGAGCCTCATGGGATTAGTTTAAGGATAGACCTGTGGAATTGCCGCAATAAGCATAGACCTCTTTTGGGTTGATAAGTAATATTATTAGAATACTAGAGAACAAAAAAGTTCCAGAATAAACAGACGCGGCAAATCTTTGAAGCAAAATTCACGTATTTCTTCCATGCCGTGGCTGGCATCCCATTCCG